>Ga0268261_10002594_pt1 | contig 12992 bp, 8 predicted proteins | sample TergutNc150P1_FD_190353 | JGI IMG/M metagenome (GOLD analysis project Ga0268261, IMG submission 190353) | Nasutitermes corniger P1 segment gut microbial community from laboratory colony in Florida, USA - Nc150 P1 (SPAdes) (version 2) | ecosystem: Host-associated > Arthropoda: Insects > Digestive... | reverse complement strand
CTTGGGTTCGAATCCCACCAGGGGCATGGATATTTGTCTGTTGTGAGTGTCGTGTGTTGTCAGGTAGAGGTCTCTGCGACGAGCTGATCACTCGTCCAGAGGAGTCCTACCGACTGTGCTGCGTCGTCGTGTGTGATCTAGAAACATCAAGAATGGGTGCTCCATATATATATGACATTAGTCACCTAAGGGTTAAAGTGCAGATGTGTTTAATATTTGATGTAAATAATTTTTTCACCAAATTTACTAGATGTGTCTTCGGTATGTGAACTGTACTTTGCCCCCCCTCCCCCCTCCCTTGCCAGAAAGACCTGCATTATAAAATAGAGTCCTTATTAATAGTGACCGGAGGACATAGAAAAAGTGCAGTCATCAACCTGCAGAAGGTTGCAGGCCACTTCATGATACCCTCATTAACACTGGCTAATTATTCCAGAAACTGGCCCTTCTGGGTCACCTGAATGTGTAGTAGTTTTAATGATGCTGACAACTTCGTTGCCCACGCATGGGTGTGGGTTCCGATGTGTGCTGGGTATCATGACCATCTCTTTTCCCAAATCAAGTAAGGAATTTTGCATGTAAGTTATTGTAACAGATGAAAGCAATGATCACCATTCTTATTCAGATAACCAGATTGCATATAAGTTAATTTTAACAATTTTTACAGCTTTCTGGCTGAAATCCAGACATACAGCCCGAAACAGCCCTTCCTCTTCTTTCTGCCTTGTTTCATTTACCGTCTGATGTAGGATTTAAAATCCCTTTCTTACTGTGTGATGTGTTCCATATTCCAGACATTAATTAGGTGTATAAAAAGGAAACCGTATTTTACTTCTCCCTCTGAGTTTTGTTGTATTTCTTTTAATATACATCCAATCTCTTGTCTGTCTTGTGATAGGTCCATAGCCTCTTCCAAGGTGAGTTCTCTGCAGAGTGCAATTTACTGCATCCTCTTTAATTTTGTTTTAATAGACGTGATAGTGTGTGCATTATGAAGGATAATGGGTTATTGTTTTCTGAGCAGTTGTTGCTGACATTTGAGGTTATCACATTCATGAGTGAAGATAAGTTCTGGGGTGTGACTATAGTTTGGTACCAACATTTCAGAGGGACTTGCTGTATCCATTAATTGTGGCTTATTAAATAGCTACCAAGTGGAGGCAGCAGGTGTTGGCACATGTCTAGTGGACTACATGGCAGCACATCTCAGAAGACAGTTGTCTTCATATTCCAGTTTAATTTTGTAGAGAAATTACAGTGTTTTGTTTGCCATACAGGTTACGTACAGTCTTTTTTATTATTTTTTTTAAATACATGTGTTTAATGCTGCTTAGCCATGAAATGATGAATATTTATTATGTGGCAAGTCTTGTCTATCAATAAACGGTCCAGGAGAGTGGCATTTGAAGTATAGGGCAATTGTACACAGATTCAACGGAATAAACATGATACTTTGAAATGAAGCAAGCAGTAATTGTCTAAGCTGTGCAAGCACTTCACTTTACACCAGTCACTGTGCTACTAAATGAGACTTTGTTGTGGTAAAATTATGGCTTACCATTATTTGGGTCATTGATTTAAATGCAGTTTCGTATTGAGAATGTTTGTGTCTGTACAGCAGCAGTAAGGAATGACATGACTGTTAATTGTGAATTAATAGTGTATATTTATTACGCTGTAATTCATTGAATTTTGCCGTAGTTGATTAACCTTTAAGCAGCCTATGTTTGCATATGCAAATGCATGTAAAACAACACCCCTAGAAATTCATTTGTTATATTTAGGCAAGAAGCAAATTTACTGCATTTGTAAGGCATCCTGCATAATCTCTTTTATTCTCCATAAAATACTGTTTATTTCATAATTTTATCTTTTTCTATTCAAATAATAGTCACTTTTTCATAAACCATGTTCAAAAATTTAAATACCGACCTGGTTGTTTAAAGGTTAAATTAATGTGTGAGTAAATGAAGTGATCCATTTGTAAATGAAGCGCATCAATTAATGGTGTGTGTAATAGATTACTGTAAGGCATTTGGTGTTTTGTTTGTTCATCTTAGTTCTAAGACTTAGTAATATAAGATAATGTTTTATAAATTTTTAGTATTTGTTACATGTTGATTTGATGCAATTTTTATTTGTGGTTTCATATTTCATATTGTGGAGTTATCAGAGAAATAAGCATGAATTTACAGAAAAATTATTTAATTTCTAGTTGGTAATGAAATTATGTTTTACCCAACTCATCTGGTTGAATGTTAATTTTAAAGTGTTTGACGGGGTGCATTACAGCCTAAAACATGAGAGAAAATGCATACGAGCATCACACTTTCATGTCACAGGTGTATGTAAGTTGTATGTTGAATATAAAGGCCCAGTACACGCGCCATTGAGGTACTTGATGTATCATGTTGACATACTTGATGGTATGTAATGATACACAAGTGCAGTAGCTCCCCCCCCCCAATCCTTTGACTCTCCTTAAATGCATATGAAAACAAGTGAGATGTTACAGTGGTCTAGCCACATACTTCAAACAGGGCACAGAAATGCCCGGACTGGTTATAAGGGAATACATCTGTGCGTTTGAGAAAGTTGCTGTCACATGCTTTCCAAATTAATTTACAATTTGGGGATTGGGGGTTTGTACATTGGAAAGGTGTGTATCTGATAAAAATACTGGAACCAATGTGTTGCCATTTTCACATTAGCCAACAAATTAGGAATTTGGAAATAGAGTATTTCCTGAAGAAGAGATTTTTGTTAAGAGACCAGTAAAAAAAAGATTTCTTAGAGTGGGAGAACTTGTAACTTGGATACACTTTCTTTTATTTTGGTCCCACACAATTATTCGTAATATTTCAATTTTAAATATGTGTAGTATCTGGTCAGTTTGGAGGTACAGTTTGTTAGTGCTGAATAAAAATTCGTAAAACAAAATATTATGGGCCACCTAAAAATAGAAGCCCAGTTATTTTAACACTTGCACCACCGCATCTATTATTATCTTGTACAATGAACGAACAAATGCACAATTACTTGACAAATTATTATACTGCTCCTACACGTTTCGACACTATTGTATCATCTTCAGGGAGCTCATTGTTAGTACCATGCTAAGTTACATAAGTATGTCATTGCAGTCATCAGTAATACAATTTAAAATTGTGAAATTTTAAATTGTATTACCGACGACTGCATTTGCCATACTTATGTAACTTTACAAGGTACTAACTACGAGCTCCCTGAAGATGACACAATAGTGTCGAAATATGTAGGAGCAGTATATTTGTCAAGTAATTGTGCATTTGTTGGTTCATTGTACAATATAATATATATATATATATATATATATATAAACCCAGTTATTTGTTGTCAGCATAGGTGCAATTGATCCTTCATTTACCGTACTTCTGTCATCCACTTTAGGGTTGTAATTACACAGGTCGTCAGTTCTCATTAAGCCACACCATGTTTATCATCTGCTGCAACTAAATTTTTTAACTACACTTGAAGTTCAAAAATCTTCCTGCAACATCTCTGTGATAAACTATCAGTTAGTAAAAAATTAATAATGTGTTGTGGAAATGTGAACGAGTGGCCAGTAGGTGATGCACAAGCAATGAACTGCTCCACAGTTTATTAGCAACTGAGGTGTAGTTAAGTCATAAAAAATGGTTATTCCAAAATCCATTAAACATACTGAATGTGAAATTTTTGTATAAGAGTCCTACAAAGTCAGCTTCAACAACAGAAAATGTTTTTACATGAGAACTTAATATGTGGGAAAAATTTGTTATTATTCTCATGGGAGTTTTGGTGGGACTTTTGATATCCTGACTAGTTACGTGGGAAAACCATGTGTCTGCGAACTTCTTATCCAGGAAACACTGTGGAAGTCCATCGCGCTATGTTGAATGAAGAACGAGTTTCCACATCATTATTTATGAACGTTTCCAAAAAATCTTTTTTGCGGAGGTATTGATACAATTACCTGTTTTCCTTGTAATATAAGTTTAGTATATTGTTGACATTATGTTACCAGAGTGATAATAGCCTCACATGTTTACATTGAGAATTATAAGTTCTTGTCTTATGGGCAGTGTACATATGTGTGTGCACACAGGATGTTCCTTGTTGTAGGGGCCAGACTTATGAGCATGTTCTACAGGTAATGTCTAATGAAATAATTAGAATAAAGTGTAGTTTATTTTGATGCCATATTGAGTTGATTCTTACTGAAGTGTTTGGAACACATTTTGCAATGATCTTGATACTTAAGTATATGTTGTAAACATTTAAAATGATAATGGGTGAGTCTAAAAAACATTTTTTGTTTAGTGCCACACTAAGCTAATGGATAACTCATTAATTGTGCCCAAATGAACTACAGTTTTTTAGAACTTTTTGCTCTGAATGGCATGTAAAACATGCTCGTGAAGCTTAGCTGCTACATCGCAGAATGCTGTGTATACATACACAGTGAGAGAGATATTGGGGGTTTACAATACTCGATCTGATAGCTAAGGCATGTCCAGTCCAGGGCGTGTTTCAGTACAATGTTATTGTTTCAGTGTGATTGTGGTATGTTGTATACTAGCCCTAAGTTCTGTCAACAACTTTAAACAGGTTCCGATTTCTTATTTAAGGTTATAATTATGACAGTTCTATGATGAATTATGCACAATAAAAGTCGTAACTGTGAATGTTAAAAGTTTACCAAATTTTTACCACTTTGTTCACTCACCTAGAGTTAAGTAGTACAGATATTCTTGAGGTATTGAAATTCTTTCATTCATGTTCCTTTGCAAGTATAAATTAAGAAAGTTTATTGTATACTGATGGTTTAAAACATTTATTTTTTATTCTGCCTTGAAAAGCTGAGTGAAGGTGATGGTGTTTAACAGAGTTCTATTGTATGACTTGTGTTGGTAATTCCATTTAAGAAAGCATCTTTCTCAGACAGTACATAAACTGCAAGATTCATTTTCACAGGACACATAAGGTAAGGTGATCAAATGGAATCATTTTCCCAAAATAAACAAGTAACAGTATTTAGAATGAACTACATCGTCAGGTGTGCTTATCATGTACATTTCTGCCATTGTGTACTGCTAAGCCATGGGCAGTAAAAACACTCTAACCAGTCACTTGTGTGGTTTTCGGTGTGTTCAAAATTGATGTCGTTACCATATTTCCCCCAGTTCCAGCATTTACTGGGATGATTATTGTATCAACACAGCCCAGGTGTGAGAATAGCTGTTGTTGATTTTGCCATTGAATGGCAGGGAAGTACTGTGAGCATTCACACATGCTTTATATCTTTGTATTTAGAAATGGACATTACTCAGATATGTCCAGTTCATAGGAACAGTACTACACCAGACCATACAGCAGGGAATGTGATTCCACTTAATGAGCTGAATGAGACGTGTAAATGAAGATTGTATAATGCATTGAAATTGCTGTGCACCCTTACAATTCATTCTATATTTGTTGTACAGTGCTCCCTTTTTATACTGTATTTGCAGTCTGAGAGTGGTTGGTCTTTGCACCACAAAGATGAAGGCCTCAAAGGCCACAGCCCCACACCCCCCCTTTCCTCCTACTTTGGCCAGCAAGAAACGTCAGTCATAGAGGGGTGTACATGATTGTATATGTAGTGCACTTCATATCATATTTTCCTGGTGATTGTTATGGACCAGTATATGTAGGGAGCACTGCTGAAATACAGTTTCAGATTAATAACATATGTTAAAGCTTACCTGTGTAATAATTTTGCACACTGATATTAGCACTCTTTTAGTTGCCAAGTGGCAATGTAACATGTTTGAGTGTTGCCAAGATCATGCCAGATATAGTGCAGTGTTTGGTTTGTAGTTGAAAGAAGAAAAAAGGATCGTGTTGAGGATTCATAGACAAATGTGGAATAAAAGTCTTGTGTTTGTAGTGACTAGTTGAATTTTCTTTCACATGTTCTTTCTTTGGCCTAGGGTTACTGTATATCATGTTTAATTAAGTTTTGAATATCCCTAAGAGAAGACTAGAAGGATTGATAATAATGAGGAGCCTACAAGGTGTCACAGTTCCTAGAATGCCCATGCAGTTTTTACTTATTTAGTGAGTGAGAGCACAAAATAAACAGCCATGTGTAGTGAGGTGAGTCTTGTTGCTGTAGCAAACAAAGCAGTAGTATGTTATGCACTGGCATTGTTTATATTCTTACAGTGGTGAGTGGTTGGTGGTTGGAGCAAGGCAAGTTTTGTGCAAAATTAGGAGAAATTCTTCAGATATTAACTGAGATGTTCGGTACATTTGCTATGAAAAGCCAGAATGTGCAGTCTAACACAGCATAGCTAAGACCAAAAGGCATGCAATTCACAAGTCCAAGTGCATACTGTGTTTTGTTAAATCCTAAGGTCATTGTAAACTTGAGTTTTTGGTACGAGGTCGAACAGTAAACATTTATTGTTACTGGATATGTTGGCAAGGTTGTATGAGGCTGTTTTCATCAGGGATGACCCAATGCTTGAAAGTGTCCTCCTCATGCTGTCACTGCCTGGGAGTATTTTTTTTTTTATTTGTTTCAAAAAAATGATAATGAAATGTTACCATCCACATTATTTACCGGACTGGTTCTTTGCAAATTTGGGCTGTTTCCAAAACTGAATACCACATTGAAGGGCCACAGGTTATTAGATGCTGTTAAAATTCGGGGACATGTGGCACCCGTCCTGAAGGGCATTGCAGGACGGGTTTTGACAGTGTTTTCAATACTGAAAATACTGACTCATGCAGTGTGCTTGTGCACAAGCAGACTACTTCAAAGTTGAGAGGAACTATTAATGTGTAAATAATTACATCTTTTATGGGGGATGTTCTGGGAACTTATAACACTCTGTATAATTTGTGTTCAGCACTAAAAATATTAGGTTTATCAACTGAAGGAGGTTAAGATGGGTGTGGCTTGTTGCATGTGTGTGAGATTCATGAAGATTTTGGTTAATGAAACACAGTGGACAGAACAGTTTAGAGGACCTGTTCAAAGAATGGATGATGCTACAATGGTTGGTGGGAGAATGGACTGGATTAACTTGGTTCAGAATGGGGACCAATGGTAGATGCTTGTGAACATGGTAATAAATCTTTGGATTCCATAACAGTGGAAACTTCTTAACCAGCGGATTAATTGGTAACTCATTGAACTCTCTTCTGTGGAGTTAGCATATCCAGAACGTCTATAATTTATAAGCAGTGGGTTTCTACTACTGTATGATCCATTATTCACAATGGACTGAGAACATAAGAGGCTTTATCACCAATTTTATAAAATCTGCATACAACATGCCTTGAAGGAAATTGAAAACATCTGAAATTGAACGATTCGATTGATTTTTTTGCTTATGTCAGTGCGGTAGATAGGAATATGTGTAAAATTAATAATACCAAAATGTATCTGGTACTGCAGCTAAGAATGTCTGGAACTGTGTCTTCCCTCTGTGCATTCATGGCATGCAAACGGACTTATCAGCCTCTTTTTTACCTTTATGTTCAGTGTACGTGCAAAGAAATTGTGCTGAAGTAGACATAAAAAGCTGAATGTGAGGGCCAAGTCATGAAGTCGCATTCGTAATGGGTATGTGGGTTTTAAGTTCTGAAGATGTTTAAACAACCAGCCACAATAAATTCCAAAATATTTTGGGTTTAAGGAATTTTTGAAGTCATTTGAGAATGATATACATGTAAAATATCGTGGATTATCCATCTTTTCAATATTTGCTTTATTTCCCCATCTGTAGCGTGGATAAGGTAGTTAATAATATCAGGTGTCGAAAAACGTTCAATAAGAATGAGCAGAGGATAGATTTGGGAAGTGTTGTATACTTTTGCCAGTTTTTTTATAATCCATATGTTTTGAGTTTGGTGATTTAAATGCAGTGTTGCATTACTATGATTTAAAACATATATTTTGGTTATTCTGAGTTTACAAAACAAATAGGATGGAAAGACATCAGCCACTGCTTTCCTATGCCTTTTGTAAGTTCTTATTAAACTACACTTCGTGTAAGTTATCAGTAATCACCTGTTATTCATATTATATAATTTAGATAAATGGAGAGGACAGGATCACACAGTTTTTGCATTGCGCAGCAAGTGTGTCACCTTCTGGCTTATATTTGCGTGGTTTGCAGTCCAAATCTTGGCCAGGGTATTGGCTGTCCTGACAGGGTTATATTTTTTTAGTATTATTCAGTCCCTCCTGACCTTTAAAAAAGGCTGCTACTGCTTTTGTGTTCAACCTGTCAGATTTATTAGTCCCTTACCGTACCGTTTTACTTCTTCCTATAGCACTACGGCCCTTTCAGTTTGGCCTTGGCTTCCTTTATAATTGATGCCCATTCCTCTCTTTCCAATGCTTCCATTCTCCATCGTTTCACACCGAGTTTCACCCTACCATTTTACACTAGTCTGAAATGCTTATGGCAGTGTTAAATAATAAATAGCCATACTTTTCTCATTGTGTTCAAAATAAATTTTGTTTTTGAAGTGTGTTTAGAACTCGCTTAAATTCATACCATTTCACTCTTATCATGGACACTTCTGCTTCTGATATCATCAGGATTATGTTATTCATGCTGTCACAGTTTTCCAGTTACTTTTATCAAGTATGTATGGGAATGTGGCTAAGAAAGCAATTAGGGTACTGATTTCGCCTCTCTGTGTTATGTATGTATGTATGTATGTGTGAATCTGGATTTTCATCTTAATAATGGGTTTAATGGAGACAAAATTTTATCAGAAATTGTGTGTGAAACCTGACATAAAATTGAAACTTTTTACAGAAAGGTCATTTTTGACTCTGTCATGGGCAGTGGGCACATTCATCTCAATAACTATTATGTGATGTATGTGAAGTTCATTTACACATATATATATATATATATATATATATATATATATATATATAATATATGGGGGGTGGGTGTTTTTAGGTGTGTTCACATAATCGTGAAAAGCATCTATTAACTTATGTCTAAAGTACAATCAACAAGATGCAACGTTTTCTCGATCTATTTATTTCTATAAATTGCTCTACATGTTTCAGGCGGTTCCTCCACCCTTCATCAGGAGCACAAAACTGCACATACAGCGTCGGGTATTGTCAAACCAGTACTGCTGCCTGCTGCTATCGTGGATGAGATGGAACTGGAAGTTCCAGTTCTCGTGGATGAGATGGAACTGGAAGTTCCATCTCATCCAGTACTGGTTTGACAATACCCGACGCTGTATGTGCAGTTTTGTACTCCTGAAGAAGGGCGGGGGAACCGCCTGAAACATGTAGAGCAATTTATAGAAATAAATAGATCGAGAAAATGTTTCATCTTGTTGGTTGTACTTTAGAGATACACTTGCGATGCACGGACATGTGACATAAAAAATAATCTGTTAACTTCTTCATGCCTGTCTGTCTGCACATTTAAGCATGTCTCCTGCTGGACAGAATTCCATGAAATTTTATATTGGAGAATTTTATTGAGACACTTAAGATTTGTTTGAAATTGGACAAAATTGCGGGGCACTTTACATGAAAGCCTGAGTGCATTTATTGTTGCTGGCAACATAAATTTGCCATTAAATCATTTTTTAAAACACTTATCTCTATATTCTTGTCAGTGACATGTACCTCAACTGTGCACAATACAGTGCTGCATTTCCATTGCAGCAGTGGTTACATGAACACACTACAGTGTCACATTATGCATATGTTGCCTGTTATGTTGTGTTTGGTTCAGACTTTGCTATTTTCATCCTAGTTTGAAACAGTTTTCTAATGAGGTACTACATTTGATTGAGTTCATAGGTTCTGTGGCCAGAAACATTGTGTAAACCATACTTTAGCATATGGATGATCGTTTTCCATGCTGTAATATGAATACCACCTCCCATGCTGAAATTCTGGTGTAGGATGATTTCAGTTACTGTGCAACTTTATGTAGTGATGGTGTGAATTCTAGATGTTGAGGCAAGCTTACAGTGCCTCTGGTTCTCCTTTGTGTGCATTGTTCTGCAGTGTAGATGGCTCTGCATTCATACAAAATCTTTAATATTTGGCAGTTAATTGTCTGTGGCCCAGCTGAGAACAGTATGTGCTTAAATGGTGGGAGATTTGATTTGCACTTCCAGTATTGTCATAGTATATTTAGAATCTGGACATGTGGCTGAAAGAAAATGCTTGTGCATTGTATTTTTCATGTTATCTTGCTGAGTCTTACAGGGTACGATACTCCTCAACCCTAGGAGGATACTCTTTTTTTTTTCTTTAGATCTGTCTTGAGTTGCATTGGTTGAGTTTGGGAGGCTAGTACTATTCAGAAATAGTTTGTGAAGTGTGTTCATAAAGAATGTGATCAGACTTCTGAGCCAGGTTATTATGGTCACCATGTGTCAGCTTTCTGTACTAACTGATGAACTCTGGGAATCATCACCTATGTTGTGTTTACATAAGCAAGAATCTCACAGGAAGAATTTAAATTACAAGCATATACTGGGTGAGGTTGTCTTGGCCCAACAAAGCAATATAATTAGGGGAATGCATTGTGTGACACCTGTTAAAGCATTATTCACAGAGCTGCCTGAATGCAGTGGCATTCATTTTGGGTATAGATTCTATGCCGTGCTGTAGTCAGCAGCTTGCTTGTAAATGTAGAACTGTTGAGAAGGTTGGTGGTGCACAAAACTAAACACCAGTCCTATTCAGTGGCCAGAAGGATTTGGAAGTCTTGTGGAAAGTAGATATTGGAATACGTGTAATGAAAATAAGTGTTCTTGTTTCAGCTTCTCTGTATGTAGTGATTTCATATGCTTGTTTCTGTCAACAATTTCATTAGAAGGCATAAACAGCCTAAGGTACACATTCACATACAATGTTTGCTATTGTAAGTTCACTGTTTTTAAGTTTCATAAAGTTTGTATTGCAGTTTGACCATAGCAGTTTTAAAGGGATATGTGCTGTTGTGTTTCTTTTGTTTCTGCTTTATTTGAAGTTGCAAGATGCACTGGGTTGAAGCGTTTGCTCTTAAGAAATGTTGGCACATGACTGTTGGAAAGTGGAAATGCCACACTGCAAGCAGATGATACTGAGTGTGGTCTTTGTAATGTTAGTGACCTGGCATGTTGTGGTGTTTTATGTCCAAAATTTACACACTTAGTGAAAATTGTTTTTTATCAGACAGAAATTCAAGGTTTAGTATGTCTGACATTGATCAGCCTTGTATTGCTAATCACATGCAAGAAATTTTTTTGGGGGGCAGATTACAAATATGTTGTTTGTGGTATGTGACAAACTGATTTTCTGTAATGTAGACAATGAGAACTTAAAATCAGGCTGAATTCGTTGCCTGAGGTTGGTTCTGAAATTTCAGAATATTTACAATGATGAATGCCATGGCAAAAACAAATGCTTTCACTTAAAGAGTTCAAAATGTTGATTTTATTTCATACATGCATTTTATTTGCATAGTGCATTCTTATTTCTGACATCCGTACATTTTTACCAAAGAGCTGTGGTAGCATAGTTGGTACAGCAACTAGGCTATGGACTGAATCGTCTGGAGTTTGAATCAGATGGGGATGAGATATTTTCTTTTCCATGACCCACCTAGCATCTTATTCATTGGGTACCTTGTTTCATTCCTGGGGTTAGAGCAGCCAGGATGCAGTGTCAATGAGTTGTGTCCATTCAGTGCTGAGGCTAAGAATGAGTGAAGCTATTACCTCTGCCCCCCCCCAGTATGCGTTCATGGTGTGAACGGACAAATTTACTCTCCCTCACAGTATGGAGCTCATAAGTCATTAAACTTGTTGTTAAAAGAGGTGATAGAGCTCAGTAAATTATCAGTCATAGCATGAAGTGTATGGCACTGTATAAGATGATTCACAGTTTGTTGTCTTAACTTCAGAATGTTATTCCTGATGTCATTCCCAGTCAGAAATGTTGTACAAATGTAGGCCTGATTCTCAGGGGTTACTAATATCTGAATGTGTAAAAGTAATAGGTCATTGAGTACTTCCACTATGTGTTTATTGTTGAGTTTGTAGTAGATTTTCAGAATGATCACCCTCAGCTTTGGTGTGTATCCTTGCATCTCTGTGTAGCATAATCAATTCAGTAGGATTGTCCTTCACACATCACACAGCATCAAAAATGTGTTAGAGCAGTTGATCTTACATTTTTACTTTTCGCTGGTACACCAGATCTTGAATGTTCTCCCACAAACAAAGCATTCAGGGGTTTGAGGTCTGGAGATGTGGGTGACAGATTTTATGGAAAACTTTGATTGTTATATAAACCAGGTAAGTGATGATGGAGACACTTTATCGTAGACATACCAGGATTATGAGGCATGAGGTTGTGAATCACCTTGCATATCTGAAAAGTGCTGTTTATAGTTGCTATCATAAGAACTTAAAAATACCACAATATGCAAAAACAAAGCCATATATTTGCACAACTAACAGACATGTGGGAGTAGAGATATGGCACCACTTATTATCTCAGCACTAGGTGGGAGGTTTGGTGGTTTGCTTCATGCACTAGCCACTTTACCACAGGTGAAGATTTCCTGCTACCCAGCCTGTCTGGACAAATGGAGAAGAGAAAAATCTCTTACTCCAACTGGACATGGACCATGATTCCTCACAGTCACTGTATCAACTGAACTGTCCCAGCTCTTCACACATTATACGTAAGTTGTTTCTTATTTTAACCCTTTAAAACCCGAATTAAATCCCATCTGCTATTTGCCGGCATTATTAGGAGCTCACCATTTTCTCCACGTTAGCAGGATAAGGGTTAAATCATTAACCTTTAGGCGACTAATGTCATATATATATGGAGCACCCATTCTTGATGTTTCTAGATCACACACGACGACGCAGCACAGTCGGTAGGACTCCTCTGGACGAGTGATCAGCTCGTCGCAGAGACCTCT
>Ga0268261_10002593_pt1 | contig 12997 bp, 9 predicted proteins | sample TergutNc150P1_FD_190353 | JGI IMG/M metagenome (GOLD analysis project Ga0268261, IMG submission 190353) | Nasutitermes corniger P1 segment gut microbial community from laboratory colony in Florida, USA - Nc150 P1 (SPAdes) (version 2) | ecosystem: Host-associated > Arthropoda: Insects > Digestive... | reverse complement strand
CTATTTATGTCCTCGTCCTCACTTACGTTCTCTAAAGCTGCAAACCTGTTTGTAATCTCTATCTGATACTGTTCCCTAACCTCCGGGTCATTTAGCTTCCTCAGATTAAATCTTCCCCCTTCAAACTTCTGTGCTGCTTGTTTTCTTACTGCTAATCTTTTCCTAACTTTTGCAACCACCAGATAGTGATCAGTGTCACAGTCAGCTCCCCTGAAACTTCGTACGTCTAGTATGCTCGAATGCCATCTCCTATCTATCAATACGTGATCAATCTGGTTATGAGTCTGCCCATCAGGAGAGGTCCAGGTGTACTTATGAATATTTCAGTGCGAGAACATCGTGCTCTTAACAACTAGATTTTTGGATGTGGCAAATTTTACTATTCTAACCCCATTATCATTACTATCCTGATGTAGACTCTCATTCCCAATTGTCGGTTTGAAAATATTCTCTCTCCCCCACCTTTGCATTAAAATCTCCTAATAGAATTTTCATATGATACCTAGGAAAATGATCAAAAACCTGCTCCAATTCCTCGTAAAAACTATCTTTTAAATCATCTTCCATCCGCAACCCGAAGACGCGCCATGCCGTGGTGACAGGGACCCACATCCATGGGATGATGGTGCTTTTGAAACCGAAATTCATATGTTGTAATAATGAAAAATTAACACCTTTCTCGCCTCATCCTTACCTGGCAGCAGAGCTAGATAGCCGTAAGCCTGAGAAAATTAATGAATTTTAATTCATGTTTTAACTTCAAATTAAACAAATGTTTTGGTGTCTTTGATTAATATATACGCGGCGTGACTGATTGTAATGAATGGAAGAGGAACACCACAAATTCACAAATATGGGTAAAGTAAAACGACTCGAATTCTTATGGCAACTTTACGTCACGTCACTTCCAGTTCGGGACTTATCAGGTCGCTTGATTTTTGTTGAACAGAAGGTACCATTGACAACGCGACTTAAAATGCATAAAATTTGGAATATGCATAATTGAACTCAGGCTCAACTTACAACAAAGGCCAGTTCTTGTACCGTCACCACCTAGACCGTCACACTGGACGAAACTAACCTCTTTTGTGGTTTTCGAGATCGTCCGACTTCATAACTGCCGAATTCGAACTGTGGACCCTCTAATTACCATAAATTCCTCGAAAAGTGTCAATATGCAAGGTGAGATTTGGCGTTTGATTGAAGCGGCTAAGATAAAAATACGAAGCCACAAGACATCGTATCTATAATGTTTCAGCTTACCAGGAATTCTTGGGGTTACAAGGTCAGTTATTCATTAATATTAACAGAGATCATTATCTTGAAATTCTGTAAGAATTTAAAGAAAGTACGGCACTGTTGTAAGCAAATCTACTACGTATAAATCAATAAAGGCTGCTTATATTATTCTTCAAAGTGAATTTTTTAAGATAGCGTATTTTACAATGAACGTAAACGAAAATGTTACTCCGAAAATTTGGCGCATATTTAATATATGATATGGTATCACATTTCCAGGATACAATAAATTTCGAGCTAGAAAGTGTAAGCGGATAGCTTTCCTTCTCGTGTGTTTGCTCCTTTGGTTTAATTGTCTTGCCTCCTCAAAACCCTCGAAAGAGTATGGACCTTACAATATGCCGTTCATTTTAACTGAAACCTTTGGTCCTCATACTTCGTGCTCAGGTAAGATTTTAGCAAGTCACTCGAAAATAAAACTGGAAATGCTTTTAGAAACAGGCACATTATTTTATGTAAAGACTCAACTGTTATTTTTTATGTCAAAAATGTTGGACTGTTTGAATAAATTATAGTTAATGTATCCTGCTAGCACATTTCTTAAAATCCGTCTAGTGAATTTTGAATTTTTACATTTGTAAAGACAGATAAATTGTTTGACGGAGCGAATTTACAATCGTTTCTCGGGAGCAGAGGCTCCTAAATATTGTTTATTAGAACAGCCGTCTTGCTTCCAAGACACAACGCTAACGATCTGTTACTGGTGTTCAGAATATCCATGCCCTTTTCATGGTATTTATTATTGCACCAACTCGTATGTTACGTAGAGGTACAAAAGAGTGGGATAAGGTGATAAATGCGCTTTCCAGTATTATATAAATCACTCAGGTTTAATTGTTATAAAACGACGAAAACTCTAACACCAAACAGTTCACGCTCTGACAATATTCTCTTTACGTGCACACAAAATTTAATATTATCTACAGTGAACAAACATCTGAAATCGGAATTCGATAAAACATGCTACGTTATTTCCTTCTGTATCTTTCTCTGCCTATAATGTATCGGATGTGGCTCTAAGAGCTAATCCGACCCGCAATAATTTGAACGACGAGAGCACGATAAACGAAATAACTGAACTCTCCTGTGCCTTCCCAAATCCCGGTGAGAAGCCAGGGATCAGAGTCATGATTATTCTTGTGACATAACTGGACGACACCTAGTTTGAATTTATGCCACAAAACTGACGAATCTCTGAGGTTATACTCTGCCTGTGGCCTAAACTAGCAGAATGGTTCTTAAAAGTGAGTAAGAGAGTTAACAAGCAAAAAAGTTTGAGGAAATACTGCTTTATGCTTTCAAGAAATTCTTGGGCTTAATGTTTCGGTTTCTTCCATTATGTTGTTCTCTACAGGTTTTAGATTTTAATTTCTTGAACTATCCTTATGTACGTCACATTATTATAGGGCAGTCCAAATAGTATATACACCCTTGCATAGGACTTACAAATTTTCTTTGAGAACCAGGGACCCTGTTTCATATTCCATTGTTATTTTTCTCAAGGCCTTTGGACTTAGGGTAGAAAAAATTCATCGCATTTTTCTTCTCTCATATTTTTCCCGACACCCCATCAGGATTCCCTCTCTTTCAGCTCCTCCCTTTCCTTTCAGTAAACTATGTTTTATTCCACCGCTTAACAATATAACAGACTTCGTGCGGTGTATTTTGACGGAACAAATTTGGAAAAGGGCGTGGTCCATAATTAATGCAATATTCAAATTGCCAAAGGTGTTATTTACAGCTAAAGCCTATTAAGTCCTGTCTGGAAAACATGTTATAAAAACTGTCAGTACAGTTTGGACTTTAATGTGAAAATGAAGGAGAACAGAAATTGATCGACAAATTCATTTATATATGTTATGTAAAGTTCAAAGAACTTCTATCCATAGATGTCAAACAGGCAGGCACAATTTCCACAGAAGGAGTTCCTTTTTCTTTGTGAAGAGCGCCCAAATCCTCACAACTCCAAGTGTGAAGGACCGATTTTGATTCCTAGTAATTTGCATGTATTGAATTATTTCCATCGTGTTCACACCGTCTAACCGGAGCTACAACATTCTAAACAAGTGCGTACCTATAGATCTCCGATCTTTTCTCTCTGCATACTTTCCAATTTGCAACAAAGTGATATAATTCATTCATTTATTCATTTTATTCCATTCGTTCCTGCATGCAGCGTGCAGTCGTTATCCTGGTCTTGGGCAGACTAGAAACAATCCAGAAAAAGCTTTACATTTCCAGCTTCTGGATTCTGCTTGTGACAGGCTTACCTACTTTCGTGGACGTGGCTGTACGGTTAGTTGATAGCAGTGTTTCTTTCCCCCTGCCAGTCAAATATCCATCTCCTCTCTTTTAAATTCTTTATATTATTCCTTTGGGTTCGAGTTAGCAACTTTCAGACGTACAAAATACCACTAATCCAAGGCTGCCTACCCTTGTAAGAAAGTAATTTGCGTAATTTTTCAATCAAGTTTGGTTGTCGGAAGAGGTAATGCCCGCACGCACAGAAAAAAATAGACTTGTTGATTTGAGTACTGTAAACGAGGCTTACAGCGTGAGTGTAGGGCTTTATTTAGGGTATCATACGAGGAGAGGAGGATCATTAAAAATAAAAGCAATAAAATCGAAATACTGGAACGAGGATGTGTGAAAGGAAGCACTAAGGACCGGACGTTAAGAATCTGATTCCTCGAACTGGCGTTGTGATTTCCAGTTTACATCTGACAAAGTAGCCTGCTATTGCGCTCGAAGGTGAAATACTTATTTCAACCTGGAGTACAGAGTGAAATACGTACCCAGAGATTCAGCGCCTTTTCACAGTGTCACTAGACGCAGCATTACGTCCATACATAGTTAATAATTAAGCCAAGAAAGAAAGAGGCATATGATGAGATGTGATACAATATTTAACCCTTTCCAGGCCAAATTATTGTAGTGAATTCCAATAGTCTGGTTTAAATCAATTTTCCAGAAAATCCATAAACTTCAAATAAAATAACAGCCACTAGGTTACAGAAGCTTATTGGATACCAACATAAAACACTTTAAAATACCTACCCTATTAGAACTCGACACTGGACCTGGTACAGCGTAATGCTCCGTCGACCTTATTTTGACATTGTACCGAGAAGAAAAATAAACAGATCATAAAGAAACAATATGAAAACTTGGTGGTATTTCATAGGTTTATGATGTAAATTATTACGCTATATTTACATAAGGTTGTCTAAAATTTGAATGGCTACTGGCATAAAATCATTTGGTACAATTTTGGAAAAATAAATTTTAAATATAATTTGCTGTAGTCTGTAAGTGTACTGACGCCAGTATTTCCCGCATTTGTTTAACCCAAATTTGACTTCTGTGTTCATACGTGCTGCTATCCTAAGACGGAAAGTTTAGCTCATGTCCTCCCATCCTCTTTATTTTAGGCCCATGTTAATGCAACTTTTGCGCCTGGATCTACACTGACATCTCTTTCCTTCATAGTTGTTTACAAATAATTTTGTATTGCCTAACTTGAAAGTCTAAAACGCCGCAAAACACACCTGCATGGCCGTAATGCTCATAAACTGTGCACTTTGCAGAGAGATTTCAATGATGACTCCCATACAGTTTTAAAACTAAGCAACTATTTCTCCTATATCACCATTAATGAAGACAAACCTTTCATCCGCGACGTAGGAATCGAGTCTTTGTTTACTATTTAGGCGAATGCCGCACCTACTGGTTTCTTATTAAAAGAATACAGCCTTTCTATGAATTTAAGTAATTTTAGACATAGGAACTTTAAAGGTCTTTTAACTAATACCTTCAGATAATTGTCACTGATTCAGGTGTAATATATTTGGATGAAAGATATATTTCTTTTTTTAAAAAAGCTTCAATTTACTGAGTTTATAACTTAATTCATTTAAAAATAAAGATCTGGAAATTTCGCGAGTTTACAACATAATCAGCTGCAGGAAGAAGGGAGATAAACTTTGAAATAATGTACATTTAGCTTTTTGCATGTCAAGAGTCAGCCTGAATAAAAATAGGTATTAGTTGGCTTGAGAAATCTAAAACGTTGTTACTGCTGGATAACATCAGTCTTCAGAATACTGGTATACCTACCTTACATATTTGCGTGACCAATGTGATGAGATTAAGAATTGTCTGATTTATCGTTGTTAATAGCGTAAGAATTTGTGCTCTCGACACAGCTTCATTTTTTAAAGATTATTTTAGCAAAATCTGAGCCAGCTGAACACTGGCCAAAGTTAGTCGTCACTTAACAAACGTATTCATAATAGTGTGTTGGTTGTGATTGGAGATTTTATAGATCTTTGCGGCTGATACAACAAAAGGGATGCTCCAAATAATGTTTAAAATTTAGCTTGAATCTCTTTCGTGTTCTGCTGAAGGTAAAAATTTATATGCTTAGGAGATATGTGACCAATCATTGCAGTTAGAACCCCCCTAAACTGTAAAATTCTAAATAAAAATTTAATATAAACATCATCATTCCCTTCTCTGTCTTGCGAGACATCCATATCAATTTCCAAAGCGAGTTCTCCACATAGTGGGATCTACTGCTTCCTCTTTCAGTTTATAATGTCCTCTCCTATTCGTAGGGTCCTTACATCTTTTTCCTTGTCTTCCAAACTCTTATATTCTACACCCTTTCTTCCAGCAACGTGTTTTAGGAATCAGTTCCTACGCACCATGTGACCAATCCAGTTAGCCTACCTTATTTTTATTATTTATAAGATATTCGTCTCTTGACTTTTTGTAACACTCCGTTATTCCTGGCATGATCGATTCAACTGATCTTCATCATCCTCCTCCAGCCTTTTCAGGTACTTGTGATTTACTTCCCGAAGTGTCCAATTTTCATCACCTTAAAAACTGTACTCAAAACGTAGCACATTACTAGTTTCTTCCTAAAATTTAAGTCCGATTTGCTGGTGAAAAAAGTTTCCTTCTTGTTGGATGCTGCTTTTTCCACGGCAATTCTTGGTTTAATTGCACGTCTATATCTTACACGTCAACATGTAAGAATTTACTTTAAAAAGAAAAGAAAATATATTTTAAAACGGTACTCATTATATTTATATTTTTACCTTTGCTTAGTCAAATGTTACAAAACTTTTGTATTTTTAAATTATAATATAATTTTTATGAGATGATTAATTAATGTTGCAATATAACTACAACTTAAAATTAAGACAACGTGAAAACTAACGTTTCCCGTTACTAATTAATACTGTAAATGGTTAACATGCACATATCTGTAGTAAACAGTAGCTGCTTGCAACAATATGAACATAAGGAATAAACAAAGGAAAATTAAACTGCTCATTGGATTTGGCATGGAAATTTATAATACACATAAAGAGCAATCTTTGTTGGAAATTATTATCTTCTCTAGAGTAATAACAATTTCAGATTCGTCACTTGAGCTGATTATAAGCAGTCAAAATAAGAATTAAATACATCGGGCTGAAGTTAAAGATGCGTAGTTAGGGTATTTAGGCCTAAGAATGTGGAAGTTATTTCTTTCGAATGTTTTTTTATTACAGTTTTCCATCTTCTGCGCGTGACACCATTTACTGGCGTAGAAATTTGACGATGTTCAGGAAGAACTTATTGACTCCATGTTCACACCCCTGCTACCCAGACGACAAAGACGGTATATTCTTTAGAACTGTTGGGAAGTTTTTACCAGATTGCTTTTCAGTGTATGCTTTAAAGACACAGCTTTCGAGATTATATAGCGCCAGTGATAGATGAATGAACAAATATGAATAATATAAAAGGTTTTACATTCGTAGAACGATAGAAGAATACTGAAATACGCGGAGAATACCTGAGTATAAAGTTTGCCGCTTCCGCCCCTATTGTGACGTCATAGTCACTTGACCAATTACGTTACACCTAACAACCCCCAACCTCCATTGACCCAATTAATACGCGAATTAATTTGATCGGTCAAATTATTATGCAAATTAAGTAGATTGCTCTAATTGTTATGCAAAATAAATTTAATTGACTTAGTTAATTTCCCTCCCCTTAATTGATATAGAAGCGAATAAACTAACTATAAACTACCCGACATTTTTAAATATCCAGACAGGTTACTGACCTAACGTACACAAACTAACAAACAAATCTTCTCCCTCAGATGTAAGTAATCTCACTGTTAACAACGGCAATATTGGAACAGCGCCGTTTTTAAATTTGCGTTATTTATTATTTAAATTAAGTTTCTTTGATCTAATTACATAAAATTAATTTAACTGATATAATTAGTTTCCCCATCCCTTAATTGATATAAAGGTAAATAACCTAACTGTAAACAAGCCACCATTTTCAAATGTCCAGACATGTTGTTAACATAAAATATACAAACAAACTTCACTCCCATCCCTCAGGTAAATGACCAAAATATAAACAGATTTACAGAATGTCCTGTATCAAGCCTACATTTTCACATGATCGGACAGGTCACTTAACGTAAAAAAACTGCCATTTTTGAAACGCGCCTTTTTGAATATGATATATTTAAAGTGTTACTAGATTCTACGTTTGTATTCTGAAGCTATACGTTATTATTATATGGAAAGTCATAGTAATACAGGTATTATTATTATTATTATTAACTCGGCCAGCGCACCAATTTATCAATATTAATTTTATATGTTGCTAAAGTAGCGAAATGCGTTGATTTAATATGAATTGTATGTTATGCTTTCAGGTACTTGAAGAGGAAACTTTAGGAAAAATGCGAGAATACGAACTAAACGTCTGAGTGGTAATTATTAGTAATGTTATAGGAACATTTTAAAAAATATTAGTTTAGTAATTAGCATCGGACGGGAAACTCTGAAGGGAACTTGTTTCAACTTGTAGCTTTACCACGGGAGAATTGTATCTATTATGCTGAAAGTACTTGCTGTAATACTGTTACAAGGTATTATAGAAAGTAGTTAATTTAACAATGGATTAGCCAACACAAAGGTTTATGTCACTGGTATCCTACAGACAGACTCTTTTGTTTTGGAAATTGGCATGGTTGTTTACAAACGAGTAAATTTTATGTTTTATCCACGCAGGAGCTGAAACTGTGCAACGAAAATAATTATTTCAATAATAAAGCCTTTGTTAAGCTATAGGGGTTTTATGGGAAAGGAGGGATTTCTGTGAGCTATTTGAAAATGTCGCTGTTTAGAATTTTGTGGCATCCATAAGCTATATAAGATATTTTTATAAACAACAGACGTACTGAGACCTATCACACAAAAAATAGCTGAGATAATAGGCTATTTCAATTCCTAAAGGGAAAAATGTTTACTCCTTACTAACACAAAATGCTATCGCGACATGTTCTTACTTGAGACGTTTGTAATTTTGTGCTCGCTGCATTATGTAATATTTAGGTTGTGTACAAACCTGACATTAGCTAATAGAAGTGGGAGGTGGCTAGTAACAGTGTGGTTTTTATTTCAGCCTTTTACTGTGTGCTTGTTTTTATATGCAACGGCTCATTACAGGTAGGATAATACGTCCACAACCGAACAAGTTATTACAGTAAGTGCTTTTGTTACTATGCCATGTAGATTTTAACTTTGTGATAAAATGCATAGCAGACGATTCTAAAAATATTGCTACAGTAATGTATATATAATACATAATGGTGTGACTGTGGAACACATATCTATTACTGTTATTTGATATTTACTGAGTTTTGATTGAAATGTGCATTTTAATTACAACTTTACGCACTATGGAAGATATGGATTACTTCGAGAGCTATTACTTCGATCCCTGTAGGTACAGAAAGCTTCTGTCGCAAATCTTGAGTTAGAAGAGAGGCTACGGAATTTGGTATAAAATTATACAGCTGTTAAAAATAAGTTGTTATGGCTGGTGAAGAAAATTCCACTAGAATTTTTATAGTTATAATATTTACTGTGTAGTTATAGGACTTTGTGCGGCTGTCGTTGGTGGATTTTGAGGGACTTTAGTGAAATAAATTTCTATATTGTGTTCCGTTCGGCTGGAGAGCGAGGATTGTGTGATTACGTAAAAAGTGTTATTTTAACACAGAGGTTTGCTGTACGGAATTTGGTAAAGGATTATATTTCAAAGTAGTACACGAGGGACAGAATGTGATAATATCGCACCTAAGAAGAAGAGCCTGCAAGTTTTTCTCTAAGTATGGTTCTGGGTTTATTCAGACACTGAAAATCTATTAATTTACTGCATGGCGTAGTGGGCATGGATGGACGTATAACTTATGTGTACGATTCGATTGCTTATTCTAAATTTATTTATACATAAACCCAAGGTCCATTCCTTTATGAGCCATTACAGGAAACTGCCGCTTGTTGAATCCATTTTAATAACTGGTCAAAATATCTTATGCTTCAATACAAAGGCTCTACTTGATGATTGGTTGACCGTGCATCATAGTATAACCTTGGTTTGATCTCCAACTTGATGCACTAAATTCTTGTTTATTCACAAAAAAATACATTTATTAAACTCCGCTACATGTTTCGAGCATTAACCCTGCTCATCACCAGGAGGTCCACGTCGTAATTGTATATGTGCAGCCTCTGGTATCGTCACTCTGTAAAAGTGAGTTTTACAGAGTTTTACAGAGTGATGATACCAGAGGCTGCACATGTACAATTACGACGTGGACCTCCTGTTGATGAGCAGGGTTAATGCTCGAAACATGTAGAGGAGTTTAATAAATGTATTATATGTGAATAAACAAGAATTTAGTGCATGAAGTTGAAGATCAAACCACGGTTACGAAGGCTCTAAGTTTCGTAACTTGAGAAGTCATTCTGACCATCCTGAGAAACGCTTTGTATGCACCTGTGTTTTATGTATCAGAAATCAAACAAATCTGAAGAGTTTATGCCTGGATGTATTAGAATTACATGTCACATATTGTAGTCTTTGTAAATTTGTGGTATGAATAAGGAATGTACATTAATTGACGTGTTATCTTTTACTGTTGCCATGAATATTCATTTGTTTGAATTTATCTGCTGTTAATATTAGAAACTAGCTATGACACTATATAAATTGTATACATGTGACAACGTAGAATTTGGTTGTTTAATTGTACGTTACTTGCCATTTATATTATGGAATATAGTACGATATTTTCTAGATTATATTAAAACTAACAGTTAAATACGGATTTGGATGAGCCTACTTGTGATCCAGGCTTAGCGGACAATACCTATTGTAAAGGTTGTTCTGTTAGTCAAGTGTACAATGGTTTCTTGTTATCGGAAAATCCTTAAAGATTTTAAGGAGTGATGTTAGCAGAAATGCTCACCATAAAGATTGCAACTAGTGTTATACTTGAACAAATTGTGTTGTAAATATAACATATTTGTGCGAGTTGGCTTACTGCGAAACTTGTACGAAGGGAGCGTTTTTAATTTCGAGTTTACACAGTGCTAATTTCCCTTTCCCGTGTGGGCTTGGGCGTGTAGTTTCCCGTTTCTTCTCAGTGAACCTGAAAGTCTTATCTCAGGGTAATCTACGTGGGAGGTTCCTGCAAGGCCCACGATCGGTTACGACTGGTTGACTTACGTACACAATACATAGTTCTGGGGCTTTGTTTTAATTTATTTGTGGCAGTTCACTTTTTGATTACAGCAATTAGAATATTATAACACATTATAGGGTGTATCCACGGCACTTTTATTCACTGTTAATTGTCACTTCTCTCTTTTTTAAACAAATATTTATCTAAAATAGTCCCAAACTGACGGAACACCCACTTTGTATACGTGTAACTCCAAAGGTCCACACGAAGCGTCTCCTCGCGTTGCTTCTTCTCCTTCTTTTCAGCCGAACACCCCCTTAGGTACCAAATGATTCTATTGGCCGCAATTCAAATTTAGAAGAACCCCATAGGCCGAATTAATTCTTTGGAAAACCAACTGTCATTGGCTACTCTAATTTAAATCAGTAGACCCCAAACGTACAATAATTGAACATGTAAGGTATTGCCCACTGGCACTATCTACTGATTGAATCATGCCCTCAACAATGACAAAGTATCGTGTTTCACACAGAAACACCGAGTTGCCAAACTTCTACCAACTTGACAGTTGATGGATGTTCTGCCCAGGCTCAAGTTTCTCAATGCCATAACGGCTTTCACACACTTTTACGGTTTTCCTATTTAGATAATTTGAACCAAAGTAATCTATCTACGTGGAGCCCGTTCAGGACTTGAACCCGAAATGCCGGTAACAACAGGTTGACTATTATTCGTTTGTTGTAGGTTGGCACATAATTCGCAGTTTTAAGGCTAATTCACTGTACCATGCCACATCCATTCCGCACCCCTGCTGTGCCCCAAACATGCCGTGTCGTGTTAATTCACAAATTCCGTATTGCACCTCTACCATGCTCCGACAGTACCGTGTCCTTCGTGAAAGTCCTCGTGGTAGCCGGAAAATTCCGAAGTGCCATTCCATCAATTTCATGCATCCACTTTTCAATTCTGCTGCTACCAGTCTTGACAGTCGTCAGCATGGGTAGTTGTGAAGAACATGTGATAACTGAATGTGGGTTTTACCTTCTTTAAGAAAAAAGAAAGCTAGTAAAACGAAAATACTGCATTAATAAGGTTTTTTGAGCACAAGAAGATTAAGGAAAATTTCACACCCTCTTGGAAGTCTTAAGAGGTAACAGGAAATTTTTCCTCAAATATTTTAGAATATGTATTTCGAAAGTTGAAACATTTAAAGAGTGTCTGCCCAAAAACAATCAAAGTAGAACACATTATGGAGATGCAGCAAAAAAACATGAGACAGTCTAGCCTTAACTTGAAGGTCACTTCATATTCCGTATAACCTGCTCTTTCCATCGTCCTTAGAACAATAAAACACATTCCATGAGGCACTAGAATTCTGGTTAATAAACTTTGTGAATGACCGTGTATTATCCGGAAGCAGCCGAACCTCGGTAAGTCGCAGCCCATAGACCTTCAGGAGACGGCCGATATCAATTCCCACATGCCATGCCTTGCCCATGCCTTCCCCTGCCGTGTGTAACCGTGTCCTTGAAAAGTCGCTTGCAGAGTAGTGTGGTCGCAGTGCGGCACGGTATGTGTGAATCAAACACGGTCAAACTGAGGAAATAAAATGGGAAGGACACAATCTAATTCTTTAGCCACGCGGCACGCCAGAGACAAGGCAGGGGCGCGGCATGGTAAGGGTGAATTAGCCTCAACGCTGCTAAGACCTTTTGGATCTGGCCATCGTTGTGTGCACGCAGGAGAGGAGTGAACATGATTTTGTTGCTTTTTATGCCGTTTCTTGCAACGAAGATGAAGCTATCTCTCGTGTTGTGGTAAAATTACTACCTGTATTGAAGCAAGAGGTCAATGTAAATAATAATAATAATAATAATAATAATAATAATAATAATAATAATAATAGATAAGAAAATGTTTCTAAACATACAGAGAGCAGTACCGGTGCCTGCAAGCAGGCGTAGGAATGTACCGAAGATCATCTTGTCTGTTAGAAACAGTCAGATGTCACGGAAGGGCTGCAGATCTACCCTGTGAAGTTAATGACGAGACTTGAAAAATGTTTTGAAAATGTCACTTAACCTTTAGGCGACTAATGTCATATATATATATATATATATATATATATATGACATTAGT
>Ga0268261_10002592_pt1 | contig 12997 bp, 10 predicted proteins | sample TergutNc150P1_FD_190353 | JGI IMG/M metagenome (GOLD analysis project Ga0268261, IMG submission 190353) | Nasutitermes corniger P1 segment gut microbial community from laboratory colony in Florida, USA - Nc150 P1 (SPAdes) (version 2) | ecosystem: Host-associated > Arthropoda: Insects >... | reverse complement strand
CGGATAGGGGAATGCTCGCCAGATATGGAGGGTACTGGGGAAATAAAATACCCGGGGCAGACCAAAACCAGTACCGCTGCCTTGCGGTTGACAGAGGGATCTGTAAAGGCTAGAGGAAGAAAACCTCAAAAAAAAATCACCTGGTCCTCCAGGTTGGGGGTTGTGCGAAGGGCCAGCTACCCGTCCATGGAAAACATTTGCAAGCTAAAAACTCTCAACGAAGGAATGGAATCAGATGGTTAAATGGATGCAGACGAAGGCAAGTGCAAAGGAATACAAGTAATAAATTATGTATTGGCACCTGGAATGTTAAAATGCTACTTAAACCTGGTAAGATGCAAGAATTGGAGGATAACATCAAACAGGACATCTGCCAAATGAAGATCAAAAACTGGATAGCCTGTGTCCAGGATCGAGGGAAGTGGAAAGAGGTCGTTGAGAAGGCCAAAACTTTCAACTAGGAAGTTCAGTGCCTGGAAGAAGAAGAAGAAGAAGAAGAAGACTGCAGGCACTATAATTCAAATAATGTAAACTGATCTACATTCTGAATTAAAGAAAGGCTACTGTACTAAAAATAAAAAAAACAGTAAACAATCTGCCATGAAATGTCAATTAATACAGTCAATATAACAATAAATAAATGAACAAATAAATAAATAAACATTGGTGCTAATTTACTTGAATTTCCATGTGTTTAGGTTACAAGCAAATACAGGTAGAAACTGACACTTGTTTTATGAAATATATTCTATTCATTACAATATGATACCCTGCATAAATAATAATTAAAATGTGTTTAAACAAGATACAGTCAAATCTAGTACAATATAATACAAAGGTTAATCAAACAGTCTCTGTACACACCATGAACATATATGGGAAAGTGGAGGCATAGCTCTGACCTTTTACCTCCACCAGAGAAAGAGCCCTGACTATTCACTACATGCGAGGGTGGGTGAACCCAAGAACTGGTCTGGGCAGTTAGGAGAAGAAAAAAATTACTTGCCCCTACCAGGAATTCAAAAACAATTCCCCTTGGTCATCCAGCCTGTAGCATCACTATGCCAACTATTATACTGCAACTCCTCTATTTAATACAAGAATATTTATACAAACTGGCATCACATTCATATACTATGGGGGTGACCAGGACTGGAAAATAAAAAAAAGGAACACTCTTCCATGATGATAAAAATGCATCGAATATCACAATGAAACTGAGAAAGCTTATTTATTATAAACTTCTAAATTACTAATAAATATTATACAACTATGTGTACCAGTGTTAATGGTGGAAACAGGAATGCTGTGCTGGATCGTGAGGCTCACTATTATGTTCTGCACCTATCACAATATTACATTTGATTGATGACTAATGTCCTGAAGAGGTATGGTTTTCTGTTGAATTAAATTGTTGATATTGGTGCAAGAAACTTCTTGAAAATGAGCCTTTATTAAGAGAACTCCAACAGTTTCTATTTTGAATCAGTTTGTTTCATTGGTCCATAAGGCATTTGTAAAAGAAACGACTCTTTCCACCTCTGCACTTCTTCCCCAAAGGGCCAAAGCAAATCACACAATTGGCAGTAAATATTTAAAGGATATATTTTCATTTTTTAAGAAATCAAATCAATCTCATCACTTTTTTTTAAATCCAAGATGCAATTTACTATTACATTTCCACTCCTCAGTTGTCATTTGAATTATCTCCTTAATACAACCAATTTCATCAGAACATTCACCTTCTCCTATAGTTTTTGTTACACCTTTGTCAATGTCAGCAACAACTTCAGGCTGTTTTGAACACATTTCAAAAGATTCTAATGGTTTCATTTTTCAATGCACTTATGAGAAGTGTCTTAAAATTAATTCAGTCTGTATATATTCAGATTCGGTGACAGACCACCTTCTTCCAAATCCCAAATCAGTGATTATATTTTTAGAGCTTGAAAGATTTCTTTGTTCAGTATCTTGATTTTCTCTGCTAATAAATCTGAGCTTCTCTGTCACCTCACTTGCTGATACATATTTAATTTCAGTGTTTTTAATGGTTGCAAAAAATGTATGAAGATGGCTTTGCAAAAACAGAAGGTAGGAGACACACAAACAAGTTTTTTTAAGATAGTAGGGCGCATCTCATGTGACATAAAATATGATCCCAGTCCACTGAACATTTTAATAATCCTGTTGACAGTTGGTTCTAATGAAAGTCACTTAGTTTCTGCACTACCAATAATTTGTTTGTATTCAATTTCCACATGCGAACCGAAATTTTAGTTCTTTGACCCTGACTGTATAGATGTTGAGGGTACTGAAATATCTTATTCACAATACTTCTAACATCAACAAACATGACAAATTAATCCAAAACTCACAAAATTAAGCTAAAACCACATGGGGTATTATAAATAAAGAATCTGGAAGAAATAAAAAAAGAAGTGAAATACAAGCTCTAAAGGTGGAAGGTAAAAAAATCACTGATCAACAAACTATTGCTGAAACTTTTAATGATTATTTTGTTGCTATTGCAGAAAATGTTAAAAGACAAAGAAAAAATAATTTTATTAATGATGATAACAATAGTGTGGATAATCATACTCATGGAACAAGCTTTTAATAAACCTTACCCAAGCATGGAAAATAAATACACATCAACAAAAGAAATTGAACAAATTATAAAATCCCTCAAAACAAAAAAATCATATGGACCGTATTCCATGCTTGAAAAAAAAAATGATCTGCATGTGCCACCAAACACTTTTCCAGCACCATCGTCTTTCAAAACGAGAAATCTGGCTTCAATTCATCCGTAAATAAGCATTACCGTTTAAGCATTATGGATTAGAAATCTTTTAACTATATCACAAGCAATACACATAATACTTCACACAAAGCAACACCACCATGAAGCCAACGACAAGCAGACACCTGGTGCAGCCTATTGCCTGCCAGCTTCTTTAAAGAAGTATATTACATGCTGTGTTATAACGGCTTTTTTTACCTATTAATTTTTTGGACGCTTTTAACCTAAAACCCCTACAAGCCGGAAGGTCGTGGGTTCGATTCCCAACGGTGTTAGAATTTTTCATTGACATCCTTCCGGCCGCACTATGGCCCTGGGGTCGACTCAGCCTCTAACAGAAATGAGTACCAGGAATATTTCCTGGGGGGTAAACGCGGCCGGTGCGTAGGGCTGATAACCTTACTACCTTACTTTGCCGATTCTCATGAAATCTGGGAACGTCGACCTCCTGGATCCCTCAGTGCCTGCCCAGGCCTGTACAGGGATTGCTTTACCTTTACCAACATAAAAACTCGCCAAGACTAGTAACCACCATGACGGTTGCCAACCATAGAAAAGAATTGTGCGTTACTGGTTCTGGTTTAGGTTAGCATGTGAGCAAGAACGGCACTACTAGTGGCAAATTTTCCGGTATGGCTTGTATTGTGCCGCCATTCCACTGAAATTGAGGAAATTACACATTTTCTTCATTTATAAGGGGTACCTGGTGGCGCAGTTGTTTGAGGCACTGCGCTACAAACCGGAAGGTTGCGGTTTCGAAAGGTTGCGATTTCGATGTCTAATGAGACCACTGGGATTCCGGCCGCACTACGGCCCTGGAGTCAACTCAGCCTCTTTACAGAAATGAGTACCAGGCGAATCATCCTGGGGTGTAAAGGTAGCCGGCCTGTAGGGCTGACAACCTTCACCGTCACGTGCCGACTGTCTAGAAATTCTGGGAGCCTCACCTCCTAGAGCCCTAACGACCTGTCTAGGCCTGTACAAGGATAGCTTCTCTATTAAAAGAGGGGTAAACTTGTAAATCTCCCCCCCCCCTCCACCGAAAATCATTACGTTGTGTTACACACATTTAAAATACCGGCCCCGCGTGTGCGAGGCAAAGACAAAAAAAAGACTTAGCAGTGTTGATTTTTCCTCCCTCTCTACCGAGGCGTGCAGTCGACAGCACAGCCATTAGTCCGCTTGCTTGTTAAACAAGCGAGAGAGAGAAAAAAGGACTACAGTGACGGTGCGACTACGTTATACAGAAGCTTGCCGCGTTACCCATTGAACATGACACTTCACTGAAAGATTTTATTAATTCTAAATTTGTTCTCGTATTGAGGAAAATATGTGCTTTGCTGCGCTGTGTAGGGGTGCCACATAGCCCAATAATCCAGAAACCCTTGTTCCTGAACAGTTGAGTGTTGCCATGGAGAAGCAAAAATTAGCACTGTTGTCAAGCTATAAAATATTTTGAACTGCTGTACGCAATGTCAATGTACTTAGGTCTTCATGTAAAGTGTCCAATATTTTCCACCAATTTTAACCACATTTGGATTTTCTAGACAGATTTTTATGAAAGTTTCCAATATCAGATTTCATGAAAATCCATCCAGTGGGAGTCAAGTTTATACATGCAGACATACAGTCATAACAAAATGAATAGGCGCTTTTCACAACTTATGCAAACACACCTAAATATGGGACAGTATACGTCCCATTTTTCAGTTGTTGAAAAAACGGAAGTGACTGTGAAAAATGAGTTGTCTGGTCACCGTAAATTTAAACTTTGGTCATCTAAGCAGCTAGTGTGTTAGATGCAGACATGATGTCCAACACAAAAGACACTCACACTCACAAGAACCCCCAATTATGACTCCTTCTGTTATGGATTAAACTAAATTACACTGCAATGTCAGATGTCAGAAAGTAATAAACTGGACTGCACATACACAATTCCACCACCAGATCCCCAAAGAACACATATCTCAAACAATAAAGAACAAGAACTTGAATTACTCAACATCAAGTGGTACCACTTACACCAGTTGGGTCTGAGTGGAGAAGCGTCTGAATGGTGGGCACTTCCTAGGAGCTTGTAACCATGGCAAAGTGACCCGTCTGTGTTTCCCACCATAAAAAAAAATGTGTAACAAAACATAACTAAAACAGAACAAACACTAAACAAAATCAAAAGGCAGTATAGTTGGTAAAGAAAAGAGAGTGTACTTTAGGCGCAGAGGTACAAATCATGTGTTTAGAATAATAATTTTGTTTACGCAGGATAGACACAGTGTAGCGCAATGATTTGTCATGAACTTAATCTTAATCATAGTAGCCTACAACCCATGCTCCTGACCTTCACAGGAAACTACCATTTTGATTATGAAATTCATGGTATTTTATTTTCCATCTGTTGTATTAATGTAGGAGTCAAAATGCAGCTATGTCAGTATGTAAGCTATTTTGTCTTTTGAGCTAGCATCTACGTTTAAATAAATTATAGTAACCTAAATTTGTAGAATATTAATCAAATGCTACATTTATATCGTCTGTCTATACAGTAAAGAATTTCAGTCATTTCTTTTGCACTGAAAAATTTCTTCAGAGTGTTAATTGGTCACATAAATAAACTAGCTTTTTAAGAACATGTAATAAAGTAGCTTGGATCTGCATCTTAAAATAAGTGACATTTAAGCCCACAGACCACATTTATTTTGAGTGTTTAGTATTATTGAATTTTCTCAAAGGGAACTATTCTCTACACACACAGTCTTGTACATCACTGTAAAACTTTGGATCTGTGTGAAAAATGAAAACATCTTTGCATCTATTAACAGCATAATTCTGCAGAATTTAATGTCATTTACTGTTCTATTCAAAGGCATATGTAAAAATATTCAAATATATGAAATTGAATTAATAAAATTAAGTGAAGCATGAATGGGCAACGATGCTGTTTTTATACTGCTTAAGTACGAATTGCCAGATGCTTCTCAAATGTATAGATCATATGAGAGATTATACATCAGCATATTATTTTTTCACACCTTCAGGTGACACGTAACGTGCATTATATTACTTGAAATTGGCGAAGTACCTACCTTTTGTCTTGTATTTCGGCCTCAGAATAACCATTCATAAGTTGGTTGGGTGTCCATTTGATAGTCAGAGAATGTGCTGACTGATGAAGGGAGAGATAACCAGGCATGGGTTCTGTCAGGTCTTTCTGCAATTGGGCACAAGCAACTGTTAGTAAAATATATAGAAAATTACATAAAACAAGATAAAGGTGATTATTACAACATAAAATGTTATAAACTAAAAGTACAATAAAATTCAGCAGGTCATATATATATTTATTCAAAAAAAATTCTGTTATCTTGACAAACAGTTCTTGGATGATTTACAAGCTCACTTTATGCACATTTATGTTAATGGCATGTCATATAAGTAGAATGACCTGTTTCAAGCCGAATGATAAAGTTATAAATACCACCTGCTCTAATTAGAAATTCTGTATTTTTCTGTAGTTTAGTAGTACGGTATTTGACAAGCATCTTAAACTCACAGGCAACACAAGAACATTGTTTTTCCCATACAGCAAAGTGGCACGGCTGTTCTGATGGAGGGACTCCACATAGTCTTTAGCTGAAATGGGAATCTGGCGGTGACCTTCCTCTGAGCTGACAGCATGCAAACTGCGTCGGAACTGCATAAAGCATATTGTATATACAATAAAAATCACATTCCAGTTAATGCAAGAAAATTAAACGGAAGACAATGGTGGTAGTAATTATTTGTGGGAATGTGCTGACTTATCTGCAAGACCAATTATGGGAACAATACACTCAACAACAACAACAACAACAACAAATAATAATAATAATAATAATAATAATAATAATAATAATAATAATAATAATAATAATAATAATAATAATAATAATAATAATAATAATTTCTTGCATTATTTATTAGATATAAAGTATTATGAAAAACTTCTGAATACAATTTACTTTCAAACTTGCATGTTATTTTCAAACACAAAAGAATAAGTGGTGCCTAATTAGTTTGAAGAAGTACAATACAATTATGGGGCATGCAGTGGTGCAGCTAATTGAGGCATTATGCTACAAGCTGGAATGTCGCAGATTTGAATCCCGATGGTGTCATTCGAGTTTCCATTGACTTAATCCTTCCAGCTGCACTACAGACTTGCGGATGACTCATCCTCTAACAGAAATGAGTGCAGTGGGTATCTCCAAAGTGGTAAAGGTGGCTGGTGCATAAAGCTGACAACCTTACCACTTTTAGTACCAACTGTCAAGAAATTCTGGGAGCCTCATACTTCTGGAGTCCTAAGAGCCTGACTTAACCTCTTTTTATTATACAACTACACCTGTTTTAAAAAAAAGTCATATTGCATATAAAGTCAGAATATTTTCTACAGTTGATGGAAATGTGGACAATGTTTTAAATTTTGTTATCGTTCTAGAATTAGTTGTATTATTACTATGTTATTTGTCCCCTTCTACACTTTTTAGCATTCTTCTTCTGTTAATCATAGAATTTTTTCCTGAGGAATGAAAACCCTTATGCAACTTATGCTGTTAAATGCACTCTTGGAAGCTACTACAGTATTTCTGGGGCTTATATAACCGTTTACTTTGTATGTATTAGCTTCTTCTTCCTACACCACTACAGCCCTTTCAGTTTGGCCTTGGCTTCCTTTATAATTGATGCCCATTCCTCTCTTTCCAATGCTTTCGTTCTCCATTTCACACCAAGTGTATGTATTAGCACCATGCCTAATTATTTAAGGTCATAATGAATAACAGCACTGAAAATCGTTACATGCTATTTTAGTCATTGGTCACCTCAAGGTAGGATTGCACCAAAGATAGTACTGATTTTAGACATTCTGAGATATGTAGAAAACTGCAATGCTTTTCTCAGGTATGACTCACATTAAGTGCAGGTCTGCGGCAGGAGGGTGGGGTGGAATGACCACTGGAGATGCGGTGCCTCTGTACCAACTCATCTGCAGGTGGATCTGTCCAGAAATGGTCTTGAGTTTTTGTCTTGGAGTAATCCAAAGCACAAGGACCAACTGCAGTACAAGAATAGTCTCTTACTCATAATCAGAACATTTTGTTGATATATGAATTAGGACCTGTAATAATCATTATTAAGCTTACAATACTTCACATTCATTTTCATGTATATTTTTTTTCTGTTTTCAGGATCTCATGTTCCAAATGCTAAATGATAAAAATATTGCTCTATTACCGACCTGTCAGAGTTCAATATAATAAGAACTTTAAGATACATTCTGGTAACTATGCCAATTCACTGTATTTCCACTATATGCTCTCCCTGTCAGGGTTTCTGTTTGTTTTACTGTCACCAGTGATGATAATATCACAGAGTGAAGGGTACTGGTCTGCTTGTAGTATGTGTCTGCGTATCTGTCAGAATTAATTCCACGTCCATCCGACACGAGGGTCATAATAACTCCTTATGTTCACAGTGTCCCAAACACGGATTTTACATTATAAAGTGAAACTCTGTGTGTAAGAGGTCCAGTCAGTAAAAAGTAGGTCAACTTTGGATCAGGTTGCCACTGTGACCTGAGTATATGTACCATTTATAGAACTCACTGGATCATGCACTGTGAAATATGCACAGCAATTGCATTTTAACACAGTAATTGCAATAATATTTCTTATCAGTTTTTATGAAGTACTCCCTGTAGTGAACATAAATAACCTTACACAAGAATGCTGAGTGTTTTATGGTGAAATCCCATTGAAAGTTTCCTGGAGAGCGCTGGATTTAAACACCAAACTGAGGATATGATATGACATGATATGATATGAATCATAAACTGAAACCCCTAATCGTTGACTTCTGATCACTTAACTTGAAGATCACATGAGAGGGAAGCTTTAATTAAAGAACTTTCCATGAAAGGGGGTTTCATTGTTTGTAAATTTTATTTTAATTGTCTGAGAAAATCCAGGCGAAGTATTTCCAGGATTTTGTCCCAACAGAAACACTAATCAGTATGTTGTCAGTAAAAGAAGAACTATTTGTGTGTTAATGGGGAGAAAAATCAAGATATCTGTTTTGAATATAAACGTATGAAAATTTTGATGATGGCATAAGGTATTTTCAATATTAACCTTGTAAGCCTCCCAAGCACCTTGCATAATTATAGGAGCATGAAAAGAGACTTGAGGAATAAAACAATGTTACTGGCAATATGACCTTAAAAAAATCAAAGTTTTATGCAGTCACACCATCAATAACATCTCTTAGTGACTTTCTCACTTAGTTTGTGACAGTGAACATGATCCAGAATTGATATCTTTTTCAGATGAAACTTGGATTCATCTCGGGGACACATGGTTGTGCTGAGCAGCGAATAGTGGAGCACAGGAATCCCGTGCAGTTTCACTCGAAGGTACAAGAGATGGTCTTGTGTTTAGTATGAGGATTTGGGATCCTGTATTTTCTGTTCATATGGTATTCTTTCTTAGAGATACACGAACAAGGGAGACAGTAAACTTCATCCCAAAATGCTAAATGACTTGACTGACAAAGCACTAAATGTGACAGTCCACACAGACAGCAAGTATCACAGGAAAACCATGCAGGGACACACTTAAACATCTTTCTTGTATTATTATGACAGTAAAATTAAACGAGAATGTGGCATGTACTGAGATATTTAAAGTGAAAGAAAGAGACCATTTGGGAGAATTCAATTGAATAGTACAGTAGGGTCTCGTTTTATGACAGGATTATGTTCTCAAATATTTGGTTGTAAATCAAATCATCATAAAACAAGTACTATTTAAATGGTTTATATTGAGATAGGTTCATAGGCCAAACAAATCTGTCAAATAATTTTTAATTTACAATATTTCTTTACATTATGACACACAATTTTAATTTAATAAATTAGGTATATAGAAAATTACACAGATAATTTAAAAAAATCACTCAAATCACTTTTTATTTTGTTGAAGAAGGCCCAGGCCGTGGTTCAGAAGACATCGAGATAGAATATAACGCCAACTGTTTTGATTTTTTCTTCTTTTCTGTCTTTTTGATGGACGTCATGGGTGGAAAAATCACAATCAACTTAGCAGAACTGCACTAAAACAAAAAAAGAAGAAATACATGCACACCGGAAAAGAGCTAGAAGCGCACTAAGTAGAGAAAGGACACTTGAGTTGGGGCAGTGATGCACCACAAGTAGGGAATGCTAGGTCCGACTAGACAAGGGTCGTAAAAGTGAATCATCATAAAATGAACCGTTGCAAAACGAGACCCTACTGTATTTGGGTTCGAGGCCTTCCATGCCCAATGCACCTAGGGCCACTTGGGAGACTCAGGCATAGGTGAAAAGATAATATTCCAATGGACCTTTAAGAAATAGGGATGTGAGTGTGCAGACTGGATTAAATTGGCTCATAATGTGACACAGTGGTTGGTTCTTGTGAACATCATAAAAGACAAATAACTTCTGATTCTGTTCAATAAGTGTCAATTTAGAATACAGCTAAAATTGTGGGCTTTTGTAAAATTGGTGTGAAAAACATTTGACACAGAGCAATGGTTCCCAAACTCTTTGAAAATGCAGACCCTTTTTAACGTCAAAAGTTGAGAAACCACTAATGTGTTAGCAATTAGTGTAGCTGGTATGAATTTAGTAAAGCTTCTAAACGAATTTGTAATTTATTAAGCTCAACAACCTATAAATACACGTACATTTGATAATCAGTATCATACAAACCTATAAGACGTAAATTACTCAGTCTACAAAGTGTATAATTTGCAAATTATTTACTGTAACCCACAAGGGGTGTCTCAGCAAAATACAAGGCCATACTTCATTCCAAAAGGCCTAGAAAAAAATCCTAGTATGTAACAATCAATCATCAATAATATAAAACTGTTGGCACAAAACCCACTAATCTGGCTACATTTTTAAAGCCAAATAGAAACCAAATTACACATGTATTTGCGGATCTCTTGCCCTTAGGTTGCAAACCACTGCTATAGATTTAATTTTATTTTTTCTTATTCTTCTGTCAGTCTCAATACATATTTATTTCGAATAACAAAGTTGTTCGGATAGGATATTAGTGGACTGGTTTTTAAAAAATTAATATTTCTGCGCTATATTCATTATTTTGAAGAGAAATATTACCTGTATTCTGATAATCTGCTTACCTAGCAGAGAACTAAGAATGGAGCCGTAATCTGGATCTGCTACCAGAGAATCTTTCTCGTAGTATTTGCTGCAATAATAAGCACACATACTTCACATTACTGAGTGATACTTGCTTTGCCTAAATACACAATGACTCTATATTAAAAAAAATCGTGTGCTATGCTGTATTCCTGATATCTTTAGGTTAATTGTAGACATGCAAAGTGTTGTGTTTCACTGTGAATAAGTTATGTGTATATGTCTGCATTGTTGAGTGCCACCCTGAATTACTTTTTGAAAGGAAGTTTTCATGACAATGTGGTCATGTCTTTTAACTGAAGAGCCCTAACCACTGCCGCCCCGAGACATATGGGCGCCCCGAGCAAGCTAAAAATTTGGCCCTTCTTCACAGAGCTCATTTTTAAACATTTTCAGCATGGAATAGGGCTGGCAAACATTTTTGAGGGTGCTTGCCCAAACTGCGGATAATATTCAGAGAAATTCTATCGCATGCGCAACACCAGAGTTTACCAGCACCATATTTACGATTATTTCTGTGACGTTTTAGCGCCCTTTATTAGGTGGCGTTCCCGGCAGCTGCTGAGCTAGTTCGCCCTTTATTACTGCTCTGTTCCTAATATTTGTTTTAATAGAATTTAGAAAACTTCTGTAATCACAGAATGCTTAAACTACAATCATTCCGTGTAAATGGTGTAAAACCAAAGATTTTTGTGATATAATTCCTGTTCTACAATTTAAAACTCCAGAATGTACAGACCGGTATTTAGTTGTGGTGGGAATTTTTCTTCCAACGGAGAAATTTCCCTTAAACATTAGAGATATTCAGAAAAAATAAACAATAACTAAGGTACAGTTCACTCTCTAGCAGGCCCAGATAACCCAGAGCGAGAGAAGAATAGGTCTGCTCTTTCTCTAAACGCTGCGCTAGATGTGGGTGGATGGCCAACGCCACGCACAGACCGCTTTCCATTGGGAAAGAACCACACTGAATTCAAACGAAATAACACATAAAATTCGACAAATTAAGGAATAATGGTTTGCAGTTTTTCTGGAAATGAAGTATTGTTTCTACTTTCTTCAGTGGAAAAAAGATCCCATATTAAACTGAGTAAAACATGATCATTACACTGTTCCCGTAAGTTCCGTCCATTTAATGAAAGATCATATCAGAAAATTGTGTTAATTCAAGAAATGAAGTCGATCTAATCTTTTGCCAGAGCACCTTCCACACCCACGTTATGGGACACCGCATCTCTATTTCTTCAAAAACATGCGTCCTGCCTTATATTTCAAGTTTATCCTTTTGGTGAACATACTATTTGATTCTGAGACTCCTGTCTATATTTATATCTCTCCTTTATTAATAAGTATGTCAATTTTTAAGTCAGAGTTACCGTACCTACTGTTCTGCACAAGGTAGTCGATGATGATGGCCAGCTGCTTTTCAAATAGAGCGAGTCGGATCCACAGGTACCGCGGGCTTGGTGCCCCAGTGGAAGTTATGACCCCACTGACAGAATTCTTCTTTTGCAGAGGTGGCTTCCCACTACTTGGAGGCCGGTTCGTGCTGTCCCCACTCGATGAAGATCTCCTTATTAAAGCAAAGAACAGAACTGCAATAGTCCTGGGAGCCGAGGCGCCTTGAAGTTCTGTGTGACAGCCATCTCCTAGTTTCATTATTGCCTTTTTACTTTATTATTGTGAACAAATTAATGAGTAAGTACGTATTGTTTGCGTTATACTTGCCGGGAATAAACTCGAAATTTTAATCGTAGCCATACATTTAACCCTTTAAAACCCGAATTAAATCCCATCTGCTATTTGCTGGCATTATTAGGAGCTCATCATTTTCTCCACGTTAGCAGGATAAGGGTTAAATTATTAACCTTTAGGCTACTAATGTCATATATATATGGAGCACCCATTCTTGATGTTTCTAGATCACACACAACGACGCAGCACAG
>Ga0268261_10002591_pt1 | contig 12998 bp, 8 predicted proteins | sample TergutNc150P1_FD_190353 | JGI IMG/M metagenome (GOLD analysis project Ga0268261, IMG submission 190353) | Nasutitermes corniger P1 segment gut microbial community from laboratory colony in Florida, USA - Nc150 P1 (SPAdes) (version 2) | ecosystem: Host-associated > Arthropoda: Insects > Digestive... | reverse complement strand
GGGGGGGGGGGGGGGGAACCAGTAGTAGTCTTGTGTACACAGTAAAAAATCCAGGTTTTATAAAAATAGTTAGTTTTCTTTACTAGCTAGGCAACTATAAGTTTCTCATGGACTCTGCTCCACAAGATTTTTTTTAAATTGCCACATTTCATTTACTTTTACAATTTCATCACCTCATAAAATGGCTCAATTACTAGCAGCACTTCTGGCTTGCATTAGAGAGGTGCCCAGTTTGCATCTTGGTTGGAAAGCTAAGTACTTTGTGGGTTCTCGGTGGCTTTCCTCAGTCCAAGAAGAATGCTTGGGCAGTACCTTGTAACAGACCATGTGACTACTGCACCCTCCCCAGTCATTTCAAAATTACTGAATATAATAAATCTCTCTTAATATTAAATTCTGCATAACTTCCACAAATGATCCATCTACCCATCCATTAGCAGGACCTTGTCCAAGCATTAACACATTATCTAGTAGTGTATAATACTTAAAAAGAAAGGAGAACCAAGTGAACTAGCACAGCAGTAACAAGGCAGTGTTGTGTTCAGAGTGTGCACAGATAAATCCCTGGCATGGACCAACTGTTCTTATTCATATTTCTCATAGCATCCATCAGCCAATCCTGACTAATTTCAACTCAGAATCCTGGAAGAGACCATGATCTCTTCTAGTCATGTAATTCCCAATTAATCTTGTGTGGCAAAAGGTAACCTTTGATTAAGGTTTCTGATCACCACTGTCTAGATGATTTCTTGCAGGTACTGAGTGCACAGTTATTCACTGTGATACTTGGCTGGTGGTAGTGTCTATTGAGTTGGACGACGCATTGTACTTTTAAGTGGTGACAGCGTCATCCACGTGATTTACACATCAGTTAAGAGGAAGCTCTGCAACAAGTTCGAACAATGTATGGCCACACTTAAAATATGCATAAATGTGACTGAAGAAAACTCTTTCAAAACTCACTGCCTGTTTTTAAGTAATTTCTAAATACTGTAAAAAGTGCAGCCAACTGGCACTTTTAGTTCACGAATAAAGGTACTACACAGAAAAACATCTCCTATCTGTGCAAGTGTTGCACCATTCAGTGCACAAGTCCACAGATAGATGATGTTTGCTCATAAATTCTAAATAAGACAATGCAATGAGTGGTGAATCAACATAAGGAATTCACCACCTGCATCTCAATCACTGCCAAAAAAAAAACTAGCATGTGGCACAAAAATTTCTACCCATGCGAAAGCACCTCGTCATAGACATGGGGACCAATCAACTCCAATTAGTGCCAAGGTTAAGAACACATGCAGCTATACCTCCACTTCCCCACATCTTCAAGGCATGCACAGGAAAAACTTTACCTTGCATGCATAAATAAATAAATATGCCAGAGTCAATCTGTTTCTAATGGTAAACAATGTCTTTTTGGACAAAGTGTGTTGCAAAATTAGTGAAGGCATGAAATGCTTGTGCAAAAATTGACCAGAACTTCATAAACAACTACCAGGAAAACTTCATCTACTACATACTCCTGACATCCATGCATGACAGGCACCATCACTACTGCTGCCCCTGCATCCCGTCATGGCTAACAAACAGACCCTTCTTGAAGTCATCAACTATTCAGCTTTACAGTACTGTCAAACTCAGTTATAATAGACCTCTTTTCATTCCCCAACCATTTCTCCGTGCTTTATCACAGTAATTACCTCCATTACATTGGTCTTTCATATATAAAATCTTTGGTTACACTCGATTGCTTTGACATTCCCTAATAGTTAATTTACCTCTGCTATAGCATTTCTGGCAAAATAATGGACAGTTCACAATGGTTAAAGTGTGTTCGCATGCAGGGGGGTCACGCATCACAGGGTCATGAAAAATGGATATGTAATTTTATACCATTTCTTATATAGATGTCATGGAGATTTCTCAGTGTAACCATGCAATAAAATATGTACTGCATCATGACAGTACGCAGTGTGCGTACTGTAAATATTTCAAACTCTTGCTGCGATATTTTGTTTAATTCTCATGGCATACATCGTATTACAAAGGCTACTTGTGTGCTTTGCTGTTCAGGTATAGAATATGAGACAATTTCCTGTTTTTGTGTTCAATTGAGAGAATTTGTAACTTTGTGTCAATTGGTTACCTGTGATCTGTTTCAACTAGCAAAAGTTTCTGTAATTATGATGAGAAGAATGAAGTAGGTAAGATGGATGATTCATCAGATTTTGCAAGCTCTGATTCTGACAAAAGTAACTGGGATGAACTTAAGCACTGTGTTTCCAATTCTGATGGAGTCAACTTTCATGATTCTGTCTCTGTTGACGATAACACAGCAGTTTTGGAGATCCCTAGTGAATGGCATTGTTACTGCTATGTTTGTCCATGCTGTAATAGATGATAGCAATGATGACAAAACTGGTACTTGTGGGTTAGAAAGTGAACGTCCAATTTTCACAGCACAGGAAGCAGTGACAGCTTTCAAGACTGTTACATAGTGTATGACACATGTGGTTCTGGTGAGAAATTAGATGTTAATCTGTTCTCCATTGAGATAGGCCTGCAGAGGTGATTGTCAACTCCACGAGGCACATGAACATAATCAATTTTCTTTAAATTAAGAAAAAAATGATGCTCAAAATGTATTTGTTTATGTCCATATGCAGTAAATCCAAAAACAAGCATAAATTAAACCACACATATACATATATTTGCCAATGTTATTGTAAAATGTAATTCAACTAGACCTCGGATATATCAGACTTCGGTTATGACAGATATTTGTAGAACATCCCTGAGAGCCCAGTATAACCAAGGCTGACTGTCTTTGCTCTCTAGGTTTTTCACATGTTCAAACCTTGATGTCTGATCTTGTGTTAACACTTATAAGAATTTGCTTGGCAAGGGCTGTGGCATCATCTGATAGTAAAGCTGTATTCTTACTGCCATCCAAGGCCTTCAGTGTAGCCCAAATAAATTCACTGGGGTTCGAGTCATAAGAGTAAGATGGACGTTGAAGTACAAAAGTCCATACTCACCTAACAGGTCATATACTTTATAGGTTTTATAGAATGTTTTTTTTATGCTTAATGAGATGACAGTTTTGATTCTTAACATTACAGTCATGAATGAAATGTTGCACTTTGTCTACAAATTTTACACATTACATTTAATGGTGGTAGAACTTGGAGGATTTAACCACTTGTTATGAAAACATACATTACACATCACCAGAACTGTGCAGGAAGATTGAGCAGAAATTTCTCTAGTAGCTACTTCTATATATTCATGTAGTTAATTGCACTGTGGCAATCACTGGGTTTTGTGTGTGATTTTGACATTGGGAATGCATCTTTCACAATATCAAACTCTCCTCCCACATGAACAACTATGTCCTCTTGTCATTTTGATGCAGGTACCAACAGGCGTTACATATTCCACTATTGCACAGTTATTATTAGTATGGCTGCTATAGATATAAAATTCATAAATGTATACTACTTGCCTGCCCTCTTCTCTTGGCTAGCTAATGTTTATGAAGTATGAAATATGCAACATATAATTGCCCTTCAGTTCTATAAGCAATTTTCTGTTGGTTTCAATTTTTCTGTTCTGCAAGCTGAACACATGATTAATTTGCCACAGGTATCTTTACTACCATTATAAGAGCCCAGAGAGTTTAGCATGCATTTTTTTGGAGTAAGCCTTTCATATGCAGTGTTATAAAAGTGATATACAATTTGTAGAATCCCACACTTGTAAAAGTCATCTGAAACACTCTGGAAACATGAATGTATGAGACACAGTAAACTCAGTCGCTTCCTATTGATTTTTGTTGGAGGGTCTTTCAAAAAATGTTTCACCCATCACAGTGAGGCCTAAACTTTCCTAAGTCCCACAGTGGAAGTGATGTAAGTGTAAACTGCATTCCTAAATACAGTCATTCATAATGTCACATCATTTTGCTGTGTATGTTTTTTTCTGCATTCCATTCACTAGAGTTATTTACACCAGATATCTATTTAAAAAAACACATGTATGCCTAATTTTAAGATGTGACTGCATGTTCATTAATTTTCCAAGACACATGAAAAGGTCCTATGGCAAAGCACAGGTCAAGACATCAGCAACCAGTTACTGCTAGCTGAATGGACATGGCAAAAGACTAGTACACCTGAGAGGAAAAAATGATAAATCACATTGTGGTATAAACAAAAGTTTTCCTTTTATGCACATCCTATATGAAGGATGTTTCAAAAGAAATGCCTTCATTTACTCCCTGAATAGGTATTGAAATGAAACACAAGATATAGCACTGAATGTCTACTTTGTTTCCATATCTCATTTTACCTTACAGTCTCCCTTTCATTGAACACAAAGCCACCAGCACTGAATGATCTTTTTTAACCCATTGCTAGGGAACTCTTCAGGCTGTTCTAAAAACCATTTTCCCATTGCACCTTGTACTTCTTCATTACAGGTGAAATTAACTCCTTAAAGATGTATCCTGAGAGGAGCAAATAACCAGAAGTCAGATGGTGCCAAATCTGGGTTGTAGGGACGGTGTGGAAGAACTTCAAATCCGATGCTCTTTTTCACTGCTAAAGTGGCACAGCTAGTGTGGGGTTTGGTGTTATGATGTTGAAGAAACATCAGTTTTTTCCCTCAACAAATGCAAGTGACTTGTTGTTTCAACCCCTTTTAGAATGCCTGATGCACTTTGGAATAAGACTCTCCTTCAACGATTTCATGCATTTTATGCTTCCAAAAGGTAAACGGTATTTGCATTTTATTAAAAATAAACTGGAGGCTTCTAAATTTTGAGGTCCTTTTATATTTTTGTTACTGATGCTTCATCAGTCCTTGAAACCAAACAGGCACTTTTACATTGAAACTGGATTACAGCATCTGTGATTCTGATGATTGTAATGTTTGTCATGGTCCCAATTAATCATTAACACCAAGATTCTAATGTTATAATATATCTGCAGTTAAACTGACTTATTAAATGGGAAAACTTCTTAAAAGAGTAGGAATAAAATGTTCTATTTATTTATTTATTTATTTAAATTATTACACATACATGCTGTACCTGTGTAATCTGTAGAATTCTTAACACATTCTCACCTATATCTGACAGTCCATGCACTATGTCAGTTAACATTTCTCAAACAAGTAACTAGTTCTTCAGTGATTTTGGTCTGAGAGACATTCTGAACACATCCACTTCGTTTATTGTTCACCTTTAATGAGTGTCTGATTGCTTTTTATGCCCAGGTTTCATTTGGCCATGTTCAAGCAACGTCAAATGAATACAGTATATAAATTCTGCACACATTATACTTGGAATTATTTAAATTAAAGCATAAAAGAAATGCAGTCACAATGTGCTCCCTTACAGGACAGTACAATTACATCTGCTGCAACATGCACGACAGAAAGCATTAAAGACGGAAGTGTGGGATTTTGACAACACTATAGCCATCACAAAAACTTTTCACTGTGTACAGCTAGAAGTCACTTCAATTACACGCTGGCCCAAGAATAGTTGACATATTTTTAAAATATTCATGCTCCACCACTTCACATATGCAGTAATATGCAGTATTTTGTGGAAATGCTGCTATATGGCATTCAGTCTCACAAACCACTGCACCCACCCTCTTAGTGGCAGTTCATTACAATGGCAGATCAGGTCAAGTAATGTTTGAGCAGAAAGCTGAAGCTGTTTTGTTTGCCAGAAGAAAGAGTGTTACTGCCACGCAAAGAAGATTTCAGACTATTTTTCAAACTTGTTGGGCACCAGTAAGAAACATTATACTTCACTTGTTCAAAAAGTTTGACAAAAAAGGGAGTGTGAAGGAAAGGAAATGTCCGTGCGCTCCAAATGTGTGGCCTCCTGAAGATGTGGAAGCGCAGCCCTAGCACATCAACAATGAAGGCAGTTCATGAGTGTGGAATGTTTCAACACCCAGTGCGAAGGACTTCAACAAGCTCCCACACAAAATTTCTGTGATTCATAAAGTTTCTGACTACAACAAAGAAATGTGATTTCAGTCTGCAGCATGGGCAGAAGGAAGAGATAAATTTCTTTTCCAAACACGGTTTCTGGATGAGGCTTATTTTCACGGGGATGGGACTGTGATAAAACAGAACATGCGCTATTGGGAGACGGAACCTCCTGTGAACTCCTACAAAAGGAACAGTCACAGAAAAAAGTCACTGTTTGGGTTGCTATGTCCAAGCAAGGCCTAATCAGCCTAATGTTTTTTAATAAAACAGTAAACTCTGAGCAATATTTGCATATGCTCCAAAACGCCTTCTTGCCGCAACTTACAGCAAATGGCTTGCCTCTGCAGGCACATGTGGTTTATGCAAGATGGTGTCACATTGCATGATGCAAACATCGTGCTGGACTTCTTGGACATTGTATTAGGCCCTCACGTCACGTCAAACCGCTATCCGGACCGTCACAATTGCAGCAACTTTTTGCCACCTCTGTCCTGATCTAAATCCTGGTGACTTCAATTTATGGTATTCCTTGAAGGAGAAGCTGTTCCCATGAAAACCATCTAATAAATTTGAGATACGTGAAATGCTGGTTCAGTCATGCATAGAAATTGAGGAAGACATGTGCTGCCGTGTTATAACGAACAGGTGTCATCAACTTCAAGTAACTCAAAGAAATTGTGGCCACATTGAGCTCATGCTGACACAAAAAAATAATTTACACAGATGTGTGCACAAAATGAGTGCAGGATGTAGCAGACAAGCAGCACATATATATTTTTTATAATAAATTTCCATATGTTAACACCTTGTGCGCCACCCTCTAGGATCAGAATATTTGTAGAAGTTTGTAATCGACAGGGAGCTTGGCTGATGTCAAGCAGAACAGGACTCACAGACCAAGTCTGCAACATGTTGTGTCTGACTGCAAACAGAACAGGAATGACACACCAAGTCTGCCACATGGTCAGCCTGGCTCAAGTTTTCACACATGTAACATTGACTAAACACACTATATGCCCAGTGCAGCTTGCTCCAAGAATGACTGATTAGCCAGTATGGTGATGGAAGACTGACAGATGCTGGTCGTAGGGAGTGATTTCAGTTTTTATGTCGTGGAAGAAAAAAAACATCCATGCTCCATGAGGTCACAACATGCTACTGTATAAAATGACTTCTAAGAAATATGAGTGTCATTTTGACACTGTATGTTGGGCACAGACTGAACCAATGGAAACTCAAGGATATTGCTCATAACTGATACGGCAAATGAATTAAATCAGTGAGAAATTCTGACCGCCCTGAATTCTTGTGCTCCTTATGTGGGAAATTTTCTTGCATGGGGACATATTAAAAGGGCAACATTTGTATTAATCAAATGGGAGAATTCTGTTACTTTTTTGCTGTGAGGTCTGTGGCAGGGAAAGTTCCTAAATGAAGATGTCCTAGGTGAGTATCACTGCATATTATGTAGCTGTATGTTTCAAAATTATTGTTCAGCACTGGTAAGGCTCAAAATGTTCACACATATTACAATATAAAGACCATGCATTTAAATATGTCTGTGGATAAACACCCTCATTTGCAAAACATACACATTTTATAAACATATTGCTCCTTGCAGTGTAGTGCTTCCATAGAAAAAAAATGAATTAGTAAGCTAACAACCTATCTAACTACATGGTCCAAAGTCTTTGAGAAGCCAACAAGTCCTCAGCTAGTCAAGAAACTCTCGCATTTTATGGAACATGGAGGTTCATTATTGCATTCACAAGAGCACACCACCTGTTCATGTTCTCAGCCAGACCAACCCACTCCATACCCCTATCCCAATCCTTGCAGATCCTTTTTTTATGTTCCTCCCATCTACGCCTCGGTCTTGCAAGTGATCTTTCCCTCAGATTTCCCCACCAAAATCCTATATGCACCACCCATACATGCTACATGCCCTGCCAATCTCGTTCTTCTGGTTTTTATCACACAAATAATATGTGGTTAGTACAGATCATATAGCTCCTTGTTATGTAGTATTCTCCACTTCTGTTGCCTCATTCTTCTTAGGCCAAAGTTATCTTCTTCAGCACCCTATGCTCCAACACCCCAGTCCATTATCAAAGCTTTATTACCAACTGATGCACATGAGAATTGCTTTAAAAGGAGTATTAAAATTTACATTAACACAGCTCCAACATGTTTCGGTGTAATCACCATCATCAGGAAGCGCACTATATAAGCTTGCTACAGTTACAATTAAAATAAAAAAGTCTATATTCTTCCTTCAATTTCAGAGACCAAGTTTCATACCCATACCAAAGAAGAGGCAAAATTACAGTTCTGTATATTTTAGTCTTTATATTTTTTTGACAGCAAAATGGAAGACAAAAGATTCTCCACAGCATGATACGATACATTCCCGAGTTCAACCTACTCTAAATTTTTTCATGAATGAAATTCTGATTTGTTAGGATTGTTCCCAAATAAATGACCTTTTCCAAACTTTGAAAGTATTTATTATCTATCTTTATGTTGCGATTTTATCCTGCATTCTGTTTACAAGACATGAACACACGTATCATTTTATCAGCATTCACTCCTAGACAAACCTCCTCGTTATCAACTAACAAAGCTTCGTAATTCAAAAATCATGTGGGGGAAACTTACAAATAATTTGTTCTAAGAACAACTTGTAGGAGGTCTCATCCATGTCACGGAAGATACATATCTTAAACTTCAAGCCGTGGTCAGTCACCTTCATGAAAGGCTTGCCATGTTTGCTGGGATTTCTTGGATTCAATCACTGGCCTGCCAAGGGTCACTCTCAAATATGTAATGTGTTTTTCTCAAGGCAAGACCTGTAAGTCATTTTAGTTTTATGAAGACTGTGATGTAGGGCTGTGTGTGTACCCGTGCTTCAAACTGTATCACACGCCACCACTATTGAGTATCTCTCAGAGTGAAAAGTGACCTGGAGAAATGGAGCCCTTTGATGTACAACTCTTACACTGTACACAAGTTCAGTGACTCATATCAAATTGTTGATTTAGCAGAACTATCTGGCTTCTGTTACAGTGGGGAGGAAAATAAATGATTACATGTTGACCACATTACATCTGGGCTCCTGCAAAAGATAAAGCAGCCTTGTTGTCAGACTGACATAAGTATAGAGGCCAGTCACACATTGTTACTTTTTCTGCTTTGTAACTGCACTCATTGTCAACAAATATCCACAGGTTGAATACCTTACATCAGCTTATATTTGAAAGCTGTAAAATGGGTCAAAAGTAACAAACTTATACAGTTACCTAATGCAATGATAACTCTTCAATTAGCTTTTCACTGCAAATGAATAGCACAACAAATCTTTAAAATATGCCCATTTTAGCAAACTGTGACATGGAGGTAAAGACACAAGGATTTCAATTCCGTCCACCTTGAAAATGGTGGCCATTTAAATCCCTATCCTGGCTACTGCCAGTACAAGCCTATTAATTCCATCCATAAAGGGTTAACGATTTCAGACCAAGCCCAAGTCACTCTGCAACTGACAGTCTTTCCAATTCAGTGTAAATGTTTTTAGCTGGTCCACCCTTGCTGGGGGCCAGAAAAAAATGTTTCACAGGGGCCTGTATCCACTCGTGGCATCCATGCTAAGTGTAACGCCATGCAAACATTAAACTGGTGTCCTCCTGCTTCAGTATGCCTAACACCATTAAAATTCACTCCTAATGACAAGCTCTTTCTTGTGCATCTATACAGTGATTCCCCCTTCCCTCCCCCCACACCATGCAGCTGTTCTTGTGCTTCTGCCTCATCAAGAATAATTATGGCCAAGGAAGTGGTTTCTTCCTTGAGAAGACAGATCATCTTCCTACCACTCAACTTGACAGGCTGCTAATGCTAACCCGCTGCACTTCTGTCAGCACGCACGCACACACGCGCGTGCGCGCACGCACACACACGCACGCGCGCGCGCGCGCACACACACACACACACGAGTAGCAGCAAACACAAATGCAAGCGCTAAGAAACTAGTTCAATTGGGAAATATTTCTGCTCAAATTTTTAAAAAAGCTGTTCACAAGAGCTTTATAGCAAAAAAAAGCTAAGCCAAACGCACTATTGTGGGGGATATTTGTATGTGTGAATACTGTCTGGGTTTCATTCATACACAAATGGTCACATCTAAAGATGACAACAAATCCCACCTTCTTGAGCCTCTGCAGTGCACTGTGTAAGATATGCAGATAACACTCTTGGATCCAAATCTCCTGCTTCCATCTGCCTCTCAGTCAGTTTTGGATTAAAGTCATGCTCAATTAATTTGAATATACCAGCAGCTTTTCTCAAACTTGCATGAACTTCTTTAGCCTCTTCCATTGTTATTCTGCAAAGTCAAACATGCATGTAAGCGTTTCTCCTACTCAAGAGTGTACTGGTGCTCCATACCAGCTGCCTAGTTTGCCTACGATGCAGTGAATAACATTCCTTTGCATTCAACTATTAATTTCAGTTTTTACCTTAAAAACATTTTCATAACTAGCGTGATTTCAGGCTTCCACTGCCAAGTATCTGAGAACTGCACTGTTTGGTGTTATTACGCAGCAAGTAGTGGTAAGAAAATTATCATTACTTGCTGTGTAATAGCCCAGAATGGTGCAGTTCTCAACATTTTCAAAACACAACTTATGGACATAATATTTTTTTCCCACCTATAAGTTGAAGGCTTTGTGGTGGATGCCACTGGCTAACCCACCCACCTAGCCAGGATATTTTATCGTCCATACACCACAACCTTATAAACACTGAGACAGCAGTTGCGAGGGTAAGTAGGAACTGCAAAGTGGTGTCCGTGTGTGACGCAATTTGGGTGCAGCAGCAAGCAAGCAGCTACCAGCTACAGACATTGTACGTACGTGGTGAAATAGTTTTGCATGCACATATAATTGTGCGTGTGCACTGTGTGTGTGTCCGGTAATTCATACCTATACCACCACACTGGTGACCCTGCAAATAGAAGACCGCATAGTACCACGAATTAGTGTGATATTCCTCCCGCGAACACATCATGCAGCAAGATGCTGACACATCAACACAGCTGGAGCAACTGCCTGATTCAACTTTCACTATCAACCGCATCAGTATTCATGTCCCGCCTTTCTGGCCTGAAAAGCCAGCCGCGTGGTTAATGCAGCTCGAAGGTCAGTTTGCTTTGTCGAACATCATGCAGGACACAATAAAGTTTTACTACATCATCTCAAAACTTGACAACAAATATGTAGCAGAAGTAGAGGACGTCATAAACAACACCCCACCCACAGGCCGTTATGAGAGAATTAAAGCAGAAATCACTACAGCTTCTTTCTTTAGTCTGCAGAAGAAAGGTCATCTTATCATGATCGAGCAACATAAGTCATTAAGACAAATGTGCACAACAGCAGCAGTACACAGAATTCCTAACATTTTCAGTACAGGTACCACTACTGTCTATAGCATTAGCGGGTGTAAAGGCATTCCTATGAATGATATGAAGGCATACAGGGGAGTGCAGGTATACCACCATACATTCTTAACCTCAGCACTGAATGGAGGTGAGTGGTCAACTTCATCCCTGGCAACTTTACATCCAGGAAAAGAGCAACTGGTAGCCAATAAATAGGAGATTGGGTGGGCTCCAGATCCAGTCCGGGCATTTTGAAGAAGTGAAAAATCACCACCCTGATAAGAACTGAATTCCTTGGTTGTCCAGCCCATAACCTTGTCACTAAACTGACTATGCTACACAGTTCCAACATTAGCGGGTGTTGGCAGGTGAAAACATTTAAATAACTAGCAAAATATATTAGTTATCATCATAACTGTGAAAAAAAGGAACTGTGTTGTCATGAATTAAAGTTCTGAGACACTGGAATGTTTCATACGTCTTGAAGCTTTCGCAGTAATCACATTCAGTAAAATTTTTATGGACTGTTTATGTTTGATCTACACTAATTTGAGACCTACCTTTAGTTTGTCTATTATAATATGAATGTGAACACTTAAAAAACTAGTAAAACTGCCCACTCATTATCCAGCCTTTCTCTTAAAATAAACTGTACTGACACAATAAGGTTGCTGATTGCTTATGACAATTTTAGAATTATGTATTATACTTGAGAAATTATGTATTACTGCACAAGGATTACACATTAATCTCTTAATGCATTAAAAGGTTGCCAAGCAAAATCACAACAGAATAAATATAAAATGTTTCTGTATTATAAACATTGGTTCCAACTGCTCCTTCTGAATAGAATAAGCCCATTCTTCTACCCTAAAGCTGGGGGCAGGACGCTTCTCTGCAAGTTCAGTAAATATCCACCACAGTGCATGGCATCACATCCCAAAAGAAAGTGATCTTCATAGTCACCAACATGAGAATCTAAATTCTTGCATAGGAACAGCTAACATTATATAACATTTTTTTACACATAGAATTTTAAGGAACTACAGAAATTAAATTACACACAGGTAACATAATTCAGTTTTAGATGACATCATCCTGTTGTGTATTTCTTATCAATCAAGTGTTATCTTTATTATCCGATAAACTTCTTGTGGATTTGGTTTTTTATTCAATACTATTACATGTTTCAGCTGTCCACATCAGCCATCATCAGATAGGACAGTGGTTCTCCTTACAAATGGTGGGTGTAAAGTTATTATAAAACAATTAAAATAATTAAAATTCTGAAAACGGAATAATAAGGGACATCAAATTAATATGTAAATTATGTTACTGAACACTTAGGTATAATCCAATGTTTCATATTAAAATAGAAAAGTATAATATAATAAAACAAGATAAAATTTGGTAAAGTAATTAGTGGTAAAGCTTAAGCAGTCTGCATTTGCCAATGTAGTATCAAGCATAGATAATAGATACTACACCTGATACTACAGGCTCAAATGAAAGGGTGCTGAAGGGCATTTAGCCCCCCCCCCCCCCC
>Ga0268261_10002590_pt1 | contig 13003 bp, 13 predicted proteins | sample TergutNc150P1_FD_190353 | JGI IMG/M metagenome (GOLD analysis project Ga0268261, IMG submission 190353) | Nasutitermes corniger P1 segment gut microbial community from laboratory colony in Florida, USA - Nc150 P1 (SPAdes) (version 2) | ecosystem: Host-associated > Arthropoda: Insects >... | reverse complement strand
CGTGTGTTGTCAGGTAGAGGTCTCTGCGACGAGCTGATCACTCGTCCAGAGGAGTCCTACCGACTGTGCTGCGTCATTGTGTGTGATCTAGAAACATCAAGAATGGGTGCTGCATATTTATATGACATTAGTCGCCTAAGGGTTAATAATTTAACCCTTATTCTGCTAACGTGGAGAAAATGGTGAGCTAATAATGCCAGCAAATAGCAGATGGGATTTAATTCAGGCTTTAAAGGGTTAAATATTCACGTCAGTGTTGATTTTAAAAAATGAAATTATGAAGTACCTTTCTATGGCATGTACTCTTTTCGTACAGTTTGAATTGTGCATGGCAATACTGAGTAGCCTCTTGATAATTGTGCATGGCAATACTGAGTAGCCTCTTGATAATTGTACATGGCAATACTGAGTAGCCTCTTGATAATTTTCTGTATTATTTAACACTTTTTTTGTCACTCCAGTCACTACTGTTATAAAATCTGTTCTTTTATTTTAGGTACATAATGTCATTTACTGACAAGAAAATTCTTCGTAAACCTGAACTTGATGCATTCATTGCGCAGGCCTTTTCTCCAGAACTGATGAATGCTCATTATCTGCAAGAGTTACAGGTATATCTTGTGCAAATCTTTGTTTGAGTTATTTCAGGTTAGAATTGTTGTATAACTTGGGAGTGGTTACATTATTTGGTCTGCTTCTTCAAGAAGCATTAAATCACTGCATGCTGTGTTTTAATATTTTTTGCATTGATAGGAGGTTTCAAGCTTATTGAAGACTGTACTGCAGTTGTAAATGGTTACAATAAAAACAACACGTTATCGTAAAAAAATGCATGATATTCTTGTTACACATGATACTACAGACTTGTAGAACTGAAACCTTTTTAAGCTTATACCTGGTATGATACTTTCCATGTTTCTGTCTGTAGGAGTTAACTCAGATGTTAGACATGTCCGCTACACTGTTCTGAATTGAGAATGCAACGTGTATCAGCCTCTTCAAGCCTAGAGGTTACTTCACATACCACCAAGTTGAACATTCAGAAAATGTTACATGTTCTCACATTGTGTTTGTGTTATTTTTGGATCTTTGAAAAATGGTGACTTTTGCCTTGTACAAAATTAACAGATTGGTTTTGTATAACCAAGGTGGAAAGTGTTTGTTGTGCAGTACACACTGAGTCCTTATGTAAAAAAGACATGTTTCATCCCTGAAAGGGTTAAAACTTACCATTTGCTTGTGGAAGATCTCATGCATACATTCACATACTTTGTTTTAGCTCCCTATGGTGTCCAGCCGTGGTGTCCAGTTGGCTGCATTGTTCATGCAAGGGGTAGAAATGGCGTTGTTAGCTAATGATGCTTGTGGTGCCCCTATTCCTTGGCTTATGTGCTGCCCATGGCTGTTTTTTGATGGAAAGTTATTCCATCATAAATTAGCAAGAACAAGTGTAGTGAAAAACCTTCTGGAACTATGTGACCATCACATTGAACATGTTGTGAAGGTAGAACGAATGCGTAAGGCTATTCTGGAGGGACTCGATGTCCAGTTTGCAAGACCACCACTTCCCCAGGTGCCAGGTATGTTGCAAATACTGCACCAAGTAATGTTTGTAACTCTCAGGCATAACCTTCGAAGTAACATTGGTCTATGAATTTGAGGTTCTGCCAGCAGTGTTGGTGAAGAGTCTTTCAGATATGACAGCATATTGATCAGTAAATGTTTTAACTGGCTTTTTGGGGGATGTTGCTGCCTCCATCTGCAGAGTCTAAGCTGTCCATGGCATTGGTCTGTTACTACTTGAAGCCCCAATGGAATTAGTAGACTGTGACAGTACTGGATAGAAAACACTTGGGACATTCTGGTATGAAAACCAGTTAAAGTAAATGTTTTATGTGTTTTTTTTTTTGGCAGACTTTTTCTTATAGGGAAATATGAATGAAATAGTGAATTTTTTGCTGCTTTAACTTAACTGTGGAGCTCATCCCCATTACCACAGATCATCAGTGGATTTTTTGCTGCTTTAACTTAACTGTGGAGCTCATCCCCATTACCACAGATCATCAGAGCCTGCTGTTTTTATTTAAAGAATCCGAAACTATTTTGCAGTTTCCATTTAATACTCTGTAAAATACCCAGACCAGTGTTGGGGCCCATCCATCTTTTTCATTTGGGGCATAATATTGCCTTTCCTCTGCCATGTGCTTTTATAGTGCATTGCTTAATTAAACACAAGGACAACTCTTACCTTTACCATTTACTTAGCCATATAGCACACAAAGTCTGATAATCTTAAATGCCATGCATGTGAGAAACACTATTTTTTTATGTCACAATAAACTAATCACATGTGTCTCTTTGTACAGGTACACGCATTTCCCTGTCTCCTAATATTATGCCAGCAGGAGGTGCATTATTGACTCCCCGTACTTTGCCTGTGGGGCGAGGAAATAACTTGTATTCCACAAATGGTGCTGCACGAGGCCTCTTGCGTCGGTCTGTGCCTACCAGAGGTGGGCAGTTGGAGATAGCTGGTGTTGTTGTTGGAAGTTGGGGTCCCAACTATGGCACCAGAGGTGGAGTAGGTGGGCCACCTCATTCTGGACCTATAGCTGCTCACAGAGGAATTAGGCTTGTTCCTCCACAGGTACAAATAAAAAATTGGTTCCTTATTGTGAGCTGTCTCTAAACTGTTGGGAGACAGCGTGTACACTAATTTTCAGGAATCTGTAAACATTTTTGGAAACATCCATTTGTATAGTAATAAAAAACACTGTTGAATTTGGGCAAAGTATTACTCACATAGTTTTGCTAGCATATTTTAGCAAGAATAATTCTGAAGTCATGGATATACCACTAACAGCCAAAACCCCCTCTCTGCTTAACCCTTTAAACGCTGAATTAAATCCCATCTGCCATTTGCTGGCATTATTAGGAGCTCACCATATTCTCCACGTTAGCAGGATAAGGGTTAAAATATAGTGTCATCCCTCTATTATGTTTTATATCAATCCTTTAGCCCCACATGTTAAAGAGTTAAGCACCTTATATTCAACCATTGTTCCTCTGATGTTCAGTTGGTTTGCACAGGGTGCAATAGTAAAGAGAAGGGAACCTTTGACTTGCATTGTATAATACAATGAAAGAGTGGTATTGCTTTCAATAGTCAAGAATTTCTGGTTATAAGTTTTTATCCAGCCTTGTGAAGTTCTACCGAGCATGTGCATTTGTGCTTCTGTGTGTGTGTATGTGTGTGCATACGTGAATTTGGGCTGTGGGTGTGTGCTTGTATTTGTTCATTGGTACATACGTGTTTGTGTGATTTTGTGTGCATGTGAGTGTTCATTGTGTGTGTGAGTGTGTTGTCAGGTGCAACAGTAATCCTCTACTACTACTACCGTTTGTAGGGAGAAGAGGTACTACAAAAGAAAGAAAATTTCTGTCCGTCTTTGTAACATGCTTTCAAGTTTATGGAATGTCATATGAATATCATGTCATTGAGGCCATTGTGTCAGGACATACTTGTTGCTGGTCTTCAAATTACTGTACTCGTTGATTAACACGTGGTTGTAATTCGGAATCTGATTGTAGAATCTTGGTATATTTACCTCAGACCTTATAGTACATATAATGAAATACATTTTAATATATGTAGTACTAAAGCTTGCACACTCTAGTTGTGATGTTGAAGGTGCTGTATTGTTAGGCGTTCTTTGCAGGAAATACTTAAGAACAGCCAACAGTCGTAGGCCAGATCTGTATATTGCAGCTGTGAAATAGCTGTTTAAATTTTGATATTAATGGCCTCAGGGGTCTACACAAGAACGTGTAAAATATATTTTTATTAGTTTTATTGCTGGCAAGGGGGCAGGCATTGGCGTAGTTGGCTGAGGCACTGTGCTACAAGCTGGAAGGTCGTGGGTTTGATTCCGGGTGGTGTCACTGGTATTTTTCACTGACAAAATCCATCCGGCCACACTCTGGCCCTGGGATTGACTCATCCTCTAATGGAAATGGGTACCAGGCATATATCCTGGGGGTAAAGGGGGCCAGTGCATATGGCTGACAACCTTACCACCTGCATGTGCCAATTGTCTTGAAATCTGGGAGCCTCATTCTCCTGGAACCGTCAGGGCCTGTCCAGGCCTGTATAGGGATTGTTGTACCTTTAGCTTTATTGCTGGAACAAATATTATAGATGCAAATAACAGGAAAAGAAGACACACACACACACACAGAGAATACTGTGTGTAATGTGAGGAAAAATAAACCTTATACTAAGTTGAAATCAAACTTTTCCAATCCTATAGATGGCCAGTTGTACTGAAAGAATTTATACATAATGTGGTGTAGATTATACCAGCCATTTGCCTGTTCCATTTCAACCACTAGTGTGTGGTGCCAGCAGCCAAGTTTTTAAAATTTTATTTACTGCCCTTGAACTGGAACAGTTCAGGTCAGTTATGACATTTTCTGAGTCAGCCCTAAAAATTTTTACACAAGGATTACAAGAAACTGTAATATTATTTAAACTTCTGTTTTATGGGAAAGAGATTTCTTCCAGAGCATTTTTGAAAGTAAGCAAGTGTCATTATTGCCTAAATTATGCTTAATGAAGTTCCATTCTGTCAGCTGTTTGGAGTGTATTTTCTTGAATTTGCATTTGGCTGACAATATCTGTCAGGGGGATTCATATTCTTGTGTTGGGTATCTTGAGACATAATAGAACATGACATTCAAGCTGATATAGCTCTATCTTTGTCAAGCTCATACATCTTACCTTTTTGTTGGTAGAGAACTAGATCTCAGTGCAAGACAGTCCTGAATCCAATGAGCATACCAATATAATGGTAACCCTTTATAAGCAGAAAGGAAATTCATGTTCTGTTTATTATAACTCTGTTCTCCTATTTCTGGGTGCAGTGAAAGATGTACACCAGTGCAGTTCACACACACACACACACACACACACACACACACACACACACACACGCGCGCGCGCGCGCGCGCGCGCGCGCGGCACACGCGCGCTCTCTCTCTCTCTCTCTCTCTCTCTCTCTCTCTCTCTCTCTCTCATTATTAATATCATTGGCTTTGGCTTCCTCTAAACACACTAACCCTTTGTGCAAGGAATTTCCACATCAACTTTCAACACTGCTTATACAGAGTGAGTCAAAACTCACTGTGCACCTACCCTATACTGTGAATATACTCTGAATTTATTCAGAGAGTCCATAATAAATAAATCATATTTGACAATGAATGTTAGAAATGGCCCTCGATGTTCTTGTGGAGATTCATCAGCCTGATGATGTATGCAACAATATGTGAACAGGCAGAGTGAAATTCCTGATGAATGCAGTCCAAGCAGGTCTCGTTTTACCCAATTTCTTTTTTTGCACAGTCACACTTTCACACAACTTGAAAATTTACACCCCTTTTCTAATTTATGCGATAATTTTCAGTTTAATGCGATTTGGCATAGATGATCTTTGCCCATCTTGTCTTCTGTAGGAAACTAGCATAAAGTGACATCATTGTTATGCCATCATTCACATTATGGATTGATTACATTGGTGATATAATCATATAGCTCATGAGTTTCCTTCATCAATATTGGCTTTTCTTACCAACATGAGTGAGGAACATAAATGTGTGTTACCTAGTGCAATCGAAGTGAAGAACTGGTGAAAGACACTCAATATTGCAGTGAATTTAGACATGCTAAGTTAACTTGAATAAGGTGAATGAATTGTTGACATATGCTGTATGCTCATAGTAGTGTACCTGCAATTCGTGATAATGCTGATTGAATTTAAGAAAGTACAAAGTCAGGAACTTAAGTGAGCACTAAAAGAACTTCTTATTCAAGGAGTGCAACTATGGAATTTATGGAAAGATTGTTGAGTACTTGGGTATAGCATTAGAATCGACTCCCTGATGCCTGTAAGCATTCTTTTTATTCAAGCCATGGCTTGTTCTATTTACAATGATCTTTCAAAAGGTGATCATAATATTAAACCATTTAGTGCGAGTACAGGTTGGCTTAGCAGGTTCACAAAGAGGTATTTTTCATAGCATTAAAATGAATGGAGAAGCTGTTTTTGCTGACACTGGCTGTTATTGCACTATGTAGGACGAGGTCAATTCCCGAACCCTCAAGATATACAGGTGCACTGTCTTAAATGGGAATTTTGTGTTTGATTTCCTTGTCATTTTTCAGGAACATAATCCTGGCATAAAACAAGACCTACCTGTATGGGTACACAGGGACCTTCAGCTCAGTCTGTATAGTATATCTTCATCTTGCATAACAAACCTGCTCTTTATATGTTGTCAGTAGGGCTCTGTCTTTGAAATGGAAGCCACATCATGTTGAAATGCACTTTCTGCTGTTGATTGCTGGAATTCATACTTACAGACTCTCTCCACTTGCGTTGACATCTTCAGCACTTTTGCTAGCAGTAAAACACACCTTATTATACTACAGTCATAAAAATAAGAAAACAACATAACCCAATCATCCAGACTGACTCAGGAGACCACATATTTAGTTAGCAGCTGGGTTCTTCTAGGGTGTAAAGCAGCCAGAGCATGAAGCTGACCACTTAACTCTATACAGTGTGGAAGTAAGAAGGAGTGGAGCTATATATTTCAACTGCTCTTTTATGTCTTTGTGGCAGGGATGGGGAAAGCTTGTATAATTGCTGCAGTTCTGCCATTCTACATCTAGGATGGTGGTAAAATGAGCAGTTTAAATGCTGTCCTAGAAGTAGGATGGCTGTAAGGAAAGGATTAAAGGTATTTAATGTTTAGTGTTACTAAGTAGAGTGGGGGGGGGGGTTGTATCTTTTTAATTTTAATTATATGCTACTATATTATTAGGAAGAGGATGAGATTCACATCTCTGGTTGGAAATATCTCTTCCAAGTGTGAAAAATTGGTGAAATATGACATGACTAGTTAGTACATTTATAACTTTAGATCCACGGCGTGAAAAACTTAGGTGCAGTTCTATTTTGTTTCTCTTGAAGAAATCAGAGGATTGTCCTCGTGCCAGTGCTGTATAGACAGCAGCATCAGGTAGCAGTGTGTGTGTGTGCAAGGCAGGCTTGGTTGTAATGTAGAACGGACCATTAGACAGTGTGCAACATGTGTTCTCATGAATATTCTTATAAGTCACTTGGTTATGTATGTGCAGTGCATATTTTGGTAGAAAGTTGGTAACTGTGGGCAAGAACTGGCATCATAGAATACAGTTAGTATTTTGGGTGAAGTAGGAGCGTGTAGGACAGTGAGAACGTTGGAGAACACGGAGCATGTGGAAGCTGTACAAAAGCCAAGTCCACATTGTTCTACAAGGTGACACTAATGCTACTGTGTTGTGAGGAAGCCTGACCAGAATTCTGCATGCAGATCTCATACTCCATCTTTATAAACTGCAAATTGCATGTCAACTCAGCTTGACAGGGCAGTCTAAGGAGTTTATCAAGGCTTAATGAATATGTTGTAGCAGTATCTTCCATTGCCCTCACAGTGTTCATATCACATGAGGGCTAGACAACAACAAAAAATTGTCATTGCTGTCTGAAAGAATCCAGCATGCAGCTGTGCGTTAATGGTAAAAAGAATGTTACATGCAGTATCTTAATCACATACTTTGGTCCTGAGTTGCATCAGTGACACTTGAAATCATCTGGTTTCAGCATGATGGGGTTGTTGCCCACAATGCATTATGTGGTATTTGAGCATTATGTGTGCTATTCTTCAGTCGCATCACCTGAGACTAGTAACTTGGTTTATTTTATTGCCCATCCTCTTCAAACTGTGTTTCTGTAGGTGACATCAGTTGGTGGTTTAAAGACATACCGACAGACTGGTGCTATATCAGGATACCATGTGGCAGCTCTTGGTGCAACTGGCCGCCCTACTTTCCACACACGTGGGGGATCCAGCAAGATTTCACCTGGAGCTGGCAGAGCTAAGAAGAATCAGGTATTATTGTGTACAGTTCTGTTCAGTTTTGGGTGACAAAAATATAGGTAATTATATTTATAAGGAAGAGATTGGCAAAATGCATATTATCCCAATTATTTGTGGGTGTCTTTTACAATATTTTTACATCATGATTTTAGTATATTTGTGTCTCTTGTATGTTTTGCAAGAGTAAATATTCACATGTGAATGCTGATACTTTTTCATGTACTACAGATGTACAGTGTTGTTCAAAGGGTGTTACAACTCATGTGTTAACTTTTGTTTTGGTTGTCCGTTACATTTGTATCTTGAAGCTGTTTTGCCCTGTTGCATTGTATGATATACAGTAACATTGATATAAAAAATAATGACATGAAATATGCAGTGCTGTGGTTCAGGTGGTTTTTTTTCCTGGCCTGAACTTTGAAGGCACGGGTTTAATTCCAAGAAGTTTTGTGTTGGCTTTGTGGTGGGCAAGTGGCACTGCAACAGGTTTTTCTCCCCCTTCATCAGTGTACCCTTCTCATCATTCCATCACTGCTCCATTCTCATTTGTTTACTACTGACATTGCGTAATTATAGCAGTGGACAGGTCATTAAACGATGCACACAAACACACACAGACTTGAAATAAATACTTGGACAGCACCAGATGAGAATTATTAACTCTCTGTCGGTCCACCCCTAAAATGAACATAGTTGATTGTATGTATCTCTGAGATACAATATAGATGTCTGCTAGAAAAAGGTACAGAATTTTGTGGATACAGGTCTAAATTTATTCAAGAAAGCATAAGATTAGGAACTTGAAGCAAATGTCATCTCCATCGGTTCCCCACAGTTCTTCCAGACTCTTCTTGTTACTTCGAAGTACTCCACCTAAGGACAGAAGACCAATGAAACCATTTATTTCAATTTTGTCTGTGAGTTTGTTATCATTTTTATGGCTGTAATTAGGTTGGATAATAAGACTATACTAATTTCTGTGTTGAACGATGTTATCTAAAATTTCGTCTCTAATGAAACAGTTCCATGCTTGGAAGGGGGTAATGGCTTTCCTTGCTTGGCCAGCAACCACAGATAATTGTGTCAGAATATTTTGCCATCTGCATTGAATGCATGCAGAACCTTTTACCTTACCCCACTTTGTCTTGTCTTTCCTTGCTTGGCCAGTAACCACAGATAATTGTGTCAGAATATTTTGCCATCTGCGTTGAATGCGTGCAGAACCTTTTACCTTACCCCACTTTGTCTTGTCTTGTCCTGTCCAATGAAAACAACCGTCAGTAGTGTCTAATTCACTGCAGCAGTAGTAATCTATTGTGGCATCTTGCAAACATGCAAGTCACTTTCTCTCGTTTCCACATAATCTCAATTGGATTCCATCCTGTGACCAGGGCTATGTTCATCACATACATCATCAGAAAATATCATTGCATGAATATGCTTGGTATCCTCTGCATTACTTTGGTACAAGCGATCCATAACAGCCACCAGAAAATAACACCCCACAAGTAGCTTGGGTGGTCACTCTGTATCTTTCAGATACATACTGCCAAATACAGCCAAACGAATTTGATTAGGGATATGAAAACCACTTAACAGACTTCTAAGGAGCAATGTAGGCAGCTGCCCAGAATTATATAAGTGCCCTTATCTCATATTCCAAGAAACAATCGATCAAAAGTTGCACGTATCTGAGAGATATGCAGTGACCATTGGGGGGTAAAAGCAAGTACGATTTTACAAGTAGCTTGGCTTCATTGCTAGTTTTAATGGAATGTTATTAACCAGAGATGTGGTTGTGCAGTGAAAATTTCCAGCAGGAGGAGGAAAACTTAAATACAATTTATTTTTTGTCACAAAATCATGGGATGTGTTCTGGAGGGTCAAAACTTTTTTACAATAAATGCAAGTTACTCACACAATGGAACCTGTCATAACAAGATGACTAATGTTTTGTTTATATTGAGCTTTGTCTAGAACCAGAAAAAGTATTTCCCAAATGTGGGAATGCAAAATTAGGATTTTACTGTAGGTTCAGGTGGGCAGTAACATTTATGGTAGGAGTTTAATATAAAGTAAAGAAAATCTGAAATAGACTTTGCAGAATGCACCCTGTGTATGTGTATGATATCCATGCTAACATGCAGTAATCACTGTTTACATACCTTCAGGTCACTGTTAATACTGAGATCTGTAAAGAAATAGTGTGGCATGATTAAATTTGTCTTGAAATGTATAAGGGTACTGATAAAATTCACTTAAAACTTTGTTTGAATATGTAAGATTTGTGGTTCTCATATCCCAGAATACAGTAATCTTCAGGATTTGATTGGTATAGTAGGCTACCATTCGCACATTTTTGACCAGTGTACCGAGGCCAGTCTCAAATAATGCATTTGCCATTCCGCTTCCATTTTGTGTTATTGTTTCTAGCATTAGACATTAGAACCAAAACAGTGGGGATGAGGATTAAACGTGAATGATAGAAGTCGGACTGTGTAAATTCTTTTCCTTAGCCTTTGGCCTGCTTTTGGCTCCTTCAGTTTCCATGTAAAGTAATTAAATACATAGAAGTATGTTACAGCAAATCTATAATCTGAAAATCCTGATAACCAGGCCCTTGAGGAGAGTAGTTGTAAGACCAGAAGTTTTACTTTTTATAAGACAAAAGGCTGCTTCCATGAAGTGGGCAGATCTGAGAATGTTCAAAAAGCCCTCCAAGAGTGTGTGTGTACATCAACCATTGCAGTACCTTCTGACCCATTGTCTCCTACTCCTTCAACTTCTTCAGCTTTGAAGACTACAGAAAACACAAAAGAAAATCCTTGTGACCCTGAACCAGTAGACGAATGAAACATCCAAATGGAATTTTCCTCTGATAAGTTGTGCTGTTCACATATAGGAGCAGTAACCTGTCAGAACTTACACCTGTATAGATACCATCCGATAATACAAAATATTTGATAATTTGGCACTTGTCTAGTCCCTTGTGAGTCAGGTTAATGGAATTTTGCTGTATCTAAAGTTATTGCACACTTGTGTTTCAGTGTACCACATGTTTTCCTGTAAGTAAACAATTTTAACAACTTTTGTGATGTGCCACATTAATTTAGTAGCCATTGTCACAGAATTTAGTAACACAGGTTTTGTATGTATGCTTGAATGTCTGCCATAGGCTGGTGGCAGCAAGAAAAAAAGTTCATCAGGCAGCAAGAAAATAATCCACAGGGATTCAGAGAAGGGAAAGGGGCGAGGCATGACAGTAGAAGCACCAGACAGCAGGTAAGATTTGAGATTACTCCTTCTGATTAAATATCAGTGTCATTAGTGTGTATTACTTTGATTAGTTTACATGTTAAATGGTTGTTCTTGAAATGGCCCCCCTAGATTTTTGTGTATGCTTTTGTATTGTTTTGACTGATGTATGTAGTGAAGTGGTTTCATTTCTTGAAATTGTCCATGCGTATCATTGCTTTCTGCCTTTGTATTGTCTCATCTGATGTACAAAATTGAATTGTATAACTGTTATTGAAATTGTTTCCCTACAGCATCCTCAAAGTATGCTTTGTTATTGTCTTGACTGATGGACATACATGGCTGAGTTTTCTTCATGACCTCCCAGAGTTTGGATGTACTTTGTATACAGTGTGATATTTTTTTATTCTTGATGTGGACCAAAATATACCATTCCCTCCAATCTATGCATGAGTGCACATTTACTGGGTTTCAGGTTGCCTTGGTGAATAAAGTTTTACAGTGTCACCTAATAAATTAGGTGACACCTACAAAAAAAAGTCAAAATTTATTGACCAATGATATTTATGGGCCTTCAGTTTAGAACTTGCTTTGTGTCACCCACCTGTCTCCTAGATTTTTTTGAAAGTTTTTGCATCCATGATCTAAGGTCTTGCCTTTGTAAATATTTTATGGGTGTGGGGTGGGGGGAGTTGTTTTTATTTTTGGGGAAAGGATCACATAAAATTGCATGGAGTTATTCAAGTGTCACACTTTGTTCTGACAAGTCAAAAGACAATTAAGGACACAGTATTCCATAACCTGATAATTTGTGGTCCCCCGAAGGCCTTGATTGGTGGAGAAGTAAGAAGTAATCGACTCCGTAAAGATTAAGGTCTCAACTTGTTTCTCTCCTGTGATGTGATGGTTGCTTGAGGAAGTGAGGTGTTGAGATGGACTATAAATGTAACTATTTCATATCCATGTTGAGAGTGTGTGGTTATTAATTTGCATAGTCAGTGGCCTTTACCATTTCTTGTAAATTGAATTGATCCTCCAGCATTTCTCCTCACGTTATGGTATGTTTCAAGATTTTGAGCACTAACACTACATAAATTAACATTGATCATGAATTTGCTCCATTTTGAGACTGACAGTAAGTTTGGTGAACTGATGACTTGTTTTTTTAAACTCTTCAGCTTTATGTCTTATTCCACTTCCAAAATTGCAACTTCATTATTACATTTGATGTCAGAAATATAAACATTCAAACAATACATAATGATTAGAATATAATACTTAATGTATAATTCTTGTAACATTTACAACCATAGTTGCATAATCAATGCACTGTAAAACCTCTTCTTTGCAACACACGAAGCACAGGTCATAATAATCAGTACTCACATTGACATTTACTTTTACTGACAGACTGTGCCCATTTATTACATTGTGAATATGTAAATATGAGACAGACCTAGACAAGCAGACACGTGCTCAAATGGTATGGACAGGGCTGGCCCTGGAAGCAGGGAAGTGTGTTTTCCTGCACACAGCATGTCGGTGATACGGAGAGTGTCAGTGCTGTACAATTTTTTTTTTGTAAACTGATGGAGAAATCATTCCTTTCCTTGTGTATAACAGTTCATATGTCTTTAACCCTTTAAATCCCGAATTAAATCCCATCTGCTATTTGCTGGCATTATTAGGAGCTCACCATTTTCTCCACGTTAGCAGCATAAGGGTTAAATCATTAACCCTTAGGCGACTAATGTCATATATATAT
>Ga0268261_10002589_pt1 | contig 13003 bp, 9 predicted proteins | sample TergutNc150P1_FD_190353 | JGI IMG/M metagenome (GOLD analysis project Ga0268261, IMG submission 190353) | Nasutitermes corniger P1 segment gut microbial community from laboratory colony in Florida, USA - Nc150 P1 (SPAdes) (version 2) | ecosystem: Host-associated > Arthropoda: Insects > Digestive... | reverse complement strand
GAGTGTCGTGTGTTGTCAGGTAGAGGTCTCTGCGACGAGCTGATCACTCGTCCAGAGGAGTCCTACCGACTGTGCTGCGTCGTTGTGTGTGATCTAGAAACATCAAGAATGGGTGCTCCATATATATATATATATGACATTAGTCGCCTAAAGGTTAATGATTTAACCCTTATCCTGCTAACGTGGAGAAAATGGTGAGCTAATAATGCCAGCAAATAGCAGATGGAATTTAATTCGGGCTTTAAAGGGTTAAATTTAAATGTACTGCATTATTTTGTCAAAGGCACTGAAATGTGCAAGAATTTATACGTGCAATAAGTTACAGACTTGTTTTAATGGTGTAACTTTGCTTTCAAGAAGCTTTTTCTGACATTTAATTGAACACAAAGATGATGTAATTAGTGTCTGAGTATCCTGTTCTTGCCAGAAATATTATTTGAAACAGTTCATCTCCATATGCTCCACAAAATGTACTTATGTGCTGTAAGGTCTGCCAACATCTCAGGCCAGACCTATGGATCAAAACAAGTGTGAGGAACATGGTAGTAACGTTTGCAAGAATCAGGAGTAAGTGTGAACTGCTCCATAGAAGCCGATAATGTGCAGTGTGTGGAAACATCACTATGGTGGTAGCAATCTAACGCTTGGTTGATACAGTATCTTTTAATGAAACAACTGAAGTAATTGCATCGTCAAGTTTGACACGTATTATTCAGGACACTCAGTGTTGAAGGGAAAGTGTTTTGCTTTACATTATTAAAACAACAACAGTGAAGATGAAGCAATCAAATGGCAATACTGATAAATTCACAGAATTTCTTTGGGTTCCTGCATCACATATTAAATGGGTGTTCCGAGCGTCATAGGAAAGTACTGCCTCCGTCTTTAGGGTGGCTGATACATGATCAAGTAGCTGCTGAAATAATCAAGAATCAGTCACTCTCAGGATGAAGGAATTACATACATCTGTAACGTCAGAACACTTGTGTGCTACATAGTGCAACACCTGTGGTACGATCATCCAGTGATCAGCAGTTGCTGTCAAAATCTGTAAATTGACAGCACTGTCGGTGTTGAAGCATATTTTTACTTGTGATTCAAGAAATCATAACACCGTACAAAGCAAATTTCCTTTTATTAGAATTTTGATGCAAGGTTAGATGTTTCCTCAGTGGTTTTTGTTAGGATTGATGTCTTCTCAGATATCACAACTCTATCACATTGAAGAGGACATAAACCCTCAATATGATTTTGCAGCTCATTTTACAGCAGTAGTTACATCAACTCAGTAGTATAAATTTCATTCACATGCAACTATTGTACGGAAATAAGCCTGCACTTTGAATATGGGCTGAATTCCTGAGCGGCAGGCAACAAATGGGGTGTGTGCATAGAATCTTGTGTATATCTGTACATTCTTACATCATATGAAGGTCATTCTTAGTTTTAGGCGTGTGCATACAGTTTTAGAAAGCAAAAATTAGCTTCAAAATGTCTGTCTGCCTGCCTGGAACAACTCAGATTTCACTGTACAGATATTCATGCAGTTTTATATTCAAAGATTTTGGGGAAATCTAGGGAGGAAATTTAAGTTTTATTAAAATATTACAAGAATAACGAGGACTTTATTTGAATACATATGTACATTTCACTGCGCTACTAGCCGGAGGGTCCCGGGATCAATCCCCTGTCACTGGGGATTTTTTCCGATGCATCAGACAGTTCCATGTGCCCTAGGGTCGACTCAGCCTCTAAAAATGAGTACCAGGATATTCCTGGGGGTAAAGACGGCCGGTGCATAAGGGTGACGACCTTACCACCTTCATGTGCCGAGTGTCTAGAAATTCTGGAGCCTTAACCTACCAGAGCCCCAAAGGCCACTAGACCTGTAGTGGGATTACTTTACCTTTTTACATATGTACATTTATGACTATTTCTCTAAATTCTTCTTAGAATCAGAAATATTTCGGCCAAAAGTTGTAGAAAAATTTGGAACACCCATTCTATGTTAGAAAAATTTTTTTTCCAAAAATCGTGTGTTTTATGAGATAATGTGGGAAAATATGGTACAGCCAGACAAGCCATAAACGATAATATAATATGGCACATGTGCATTTCATGCTGGATAGGGAAGGGCTACAAACACACTCAGAATACGTAATAATTATTGCTCTTCCACTGCAACAGTGGTTGCATGAAAGAACCACAGTGTTACGTTATACGTACATTGCCTGTCTTGTTATTTAATAACAGCTAGAACAGAGCGATTGTATCTGCAGAAGCTTTCAGATAATTATCGTCTGTTTCATGCAGTTATTTCCAGTTGGGCCGAACCTTTCCCGGGATGGATAGACAACTTCAATGGTCCAGTTGGTCTCTTCGTTGCGAGCGGGAAAGGGTTTGTCCGCACAACGTACGCAGATCCAAATACATCAGCAGACTATATTCCAGTTGACATATGCATACAGTTCATGCTTTTGGCTGCTTGGTTTAAGGCAGTTGGCAGGTAATTTAGATCCAATACTGTGGTATATCTGTCAAAATATTCAATTTTAAGCTCGTTTGCACAGTTTCAAAAAGCAACTATTAGCTTTGTCTATCTGTCTGTGTGTCCCCACAGAACAATTCAATTCCCACTGGATGGATTTTTACAAAAGTTTATATTCACTGATTTTTTGAAAATATATCGAGAAATTTCATGTTTGATTAAGATTTGACATGAATAATGGGTATTTTACATGACTACTTACATTCATTTATTATATCTCACTGAATTCTTCTTAATATGAGAAATATTTCTGACACAGTTGTAGAGAAAATCAAAATAGCCATTTTATGTTCAACAAATGTTTTCCGAAAATCTGCTCTTTATGAGATAATGTGGAAAAATCTTGTAGAGTCAGCCAGACCACAGATGACAATATGGCGCATGCACATAACATGCTGAATACCTAAGGCTACACCAGCACACTCAACATATTTAACACGTATTACTTTTGCAGTGAAACAATGGTTGCACGGAAGCGCCTCCTTGTTGTATTTTTTCATACTTTGCTGTCTTGTTAATTTTAGTTTTTCGATCAGAAACGTAAGATGGTACCATGGCTTTCTTAGTAATGTCAATTCATGCAACAGTTTTTGGTGAGCAGAGAGCTGGCTGCTTCACAGGACTTGCGTCTTGCTTCATTTATAATTGAAAATACTTATAAATGGCAGTATTAAAATGAAATAAAATATGTACTCCATCTGCCACAAGTATAATTTTATTATTTTATTGTTTCAAATGTTGGCAACTAGTTTCGGCCTGACTAGGATGTCATCTGGCCAATATTTATAAAAGCTTAAAAATACTGGTGCACATAAAATAACTCATCATTATCATGGGATCCCACGACATTGATGAGTTGTGTTATATGCACCGACATTTTTAAGCTCTTATGAATATTGGCCTGACGATGTCCTATCCAGGCCAAAACTAAAAAAGATAGTTGTGACAGATGGAGTACTTATTTTATTTCATTTTGATATTTTACTTTAAACACAAAGGGATTTCCCCTACCAAAATATATATATTGCATTTTATTCTTCATTCCAAGGGACCTAACTGATGAAACAGTCACTATATAGCTTGTTATGACTTTAAATGCAAGAATGTATTGTAGTGTTTGTGTGCAGGTGTGTTTGGGGGTTGTAGGTTTGGTTGTGTACGTGTGTACTTGTGTGTGTGTGTGTGTGTGTGTGTGTGTGTGTGTGTGTGTGTGTGTGTGTGTGTGTGTGTGTGTGTGTGTGTGTGCATGTGCGTGTTTTGCATTAATGCTTTCATTCATTTAGTACTCTGTCTTACGACAGGTTCAAAGCCTCTTCCAAAGCGAGCTCTCCACATAGTGCGATCCAGAGCTTCCTCTTTCAAATGAAAGTATCCTCTCCTTTCATTAATGCTTTACTAAAATAATATATTATTTGGTGATTTTTTTTTAAATCAAACTTATTTGACAAGGTACCTTACCGAGTGCTTACTGCTGTGTGTTGTTACACAATTACATATTCGGATGATGACAGAAGATTCACATCACATGAAATGAGTAACTGCAGTTGGACAGCAGAATGTACACCTGTTATGTAAATTGAAGGAAGAAATAGTGACAGAATATGTACTTCTCCATTTAGAAGTGTTCTGACAAGAAGGCACTTTGGGCAACTGTTCCGATAACTTTTCCCAATTCAGCTCTTGTAACACAACTCCCACAACAGTTTCAGTATACCCACCCAGAGGAAGGTCCTTTATAAGTAACCCAATATTTCATTTTGTAATATTAATGGAGGTCAAATAGGCTTAAAATTAAGAAGGCAAATGATAAAATATGCTGTAAATAGTACTAGGGAAGTAGTAATTTATAATTCGTATCTAATTATCAGTTGGAGGAAGAAATCAGCATGCAAGATGGAAGAGGGTGAATTGTAAACATAAATTGTTCTGTTAATTATCTTAATGTTTCCTTTTCTCCCTCCTTCAGTGAAACTTCACAGCCTGCAGTGTACAATGCAGCAGCACACGAAGTAAAAAGAATTACAATAGCTGACGTGAGTAAAATAGCGCTTAAAATGGGTGAAGAGATTCCACTCACGAGCATCATGTGGAAACCAAGCGTGGTTATGACAAAGTACCAAGCATGGTACTATGTGAATGTAATACTCCTTCATCTGATTCCAGGACTGCTGATTGATGGACTGATCAAACTTAGTGGGAACAAGCCACTGTATGTAAACATACATTGTATTATTTATATACGTATTTATATATTGCTAATGATGCTGTATCTCCCAGCTGCAGGTATCACATATTTTCAAATTAAGTAACAAAAATATAATGTGTAGTGAAAGATAGACTGGACATCCTGTTTCATAGTTACTTACCCCATGGAGCACAGTCCTTCTTAAGAAGCTAACCGGTTCTCAGGTAGTCAAGAAATTCCCCGCATGTTATGGAAACTGAATGTTCATTACGATATTCACAAGTTCCGCCACCTGTCCCTATCCTGAGCCAGCTCAATCCAGTCCATGCCCCCACATCCCACTTCCTAAAGATCCATCTTAATATTATCCTCCCATCTATGTTTGAGTCTTCCAAGTGGTCTCTTTCCCTCAGGTTTCCCCACCTGTATACACCTCTCCCACATATACATGCTACATGCCCGGCCCATCTCATTCTTCTCCATTTGACCACCTGAACAATACTGGATGTAGAGTACAGATCATTAAGCTCCTAATTATGTAGTTTTTTCCGCTCCCCTCTTACCTCGTCCCTTGTAGGCCCAAACATTCTCCTCAGCTTCCTATTCTCAAACACCCTCAGTCTGCAATTCCTCCCTCAGTGTGAGTGACGAGTTTTCACACCCATACAAAGCAACAAAATACAAAATTATAGTTCTGTATATCTTACTGTATTTATTTTTAGATAGCAACCTGCGAGACAAAAGATTCTGCCGAATGATAGCAAGCCTTCCCTGACTTCAATCTGCCCTTAATTTCCTTCTGAAGAGAATTTTGATTTGTTAAAGTTGTTTCCAAATATCTGAACTCTTCCACCCTTTCCAAGAAGCCATTATCAATCTTCATATTGTGACTCTGTTCTCATTTATGTCTTGAGACATGACCATGTACTTAGTTTTAACAAAATTTTCTTCTAGTCCAACCTCCTTACTACCGACTACCAAAACTTTTATGTTTTTCTACGTAATATGTACCCTTCCGCCCAATATATTAACTTCATCAGCATAAACAAAAAATGGTGTGCACTTGCGATAAATTATCTCTTTGTTTCAAACCATTCATAATAGGAAACATGTCCGACAAATGCTTGTCTGCTCAGTCTCTGCTATAGGTTTTATTCAAACACATTGTTATTATCTTTACCAGTTTCATGGGGATATCAAACTCAGTGAGAATATTACACAAGGCCTCCCTCCTAACTGAATCATAAGCTTTCTTGAAGTCTATAAACAGCTTATGCACTGCTTTGTTGTATTCCCATTTTTTCTCAAGTATTTGATGAATGCAGAATGTTTGATCAGTAGTTGACCTATTCCATCAAAATCCACACTGATGACCCCCATTAATTTCCTTTGCATATGGGGATAACCCTGATGGCAGGATGTTGGATAGAATTTTGTATTTAGCTGACAGAAGTCGTTTGCCAGTATAATTACTACAGTCTGTTTTGTAACTCTTCTTATAAATAGGTACATTGACTGACCCCTTCCTTTCCTCAGGCAATTCCTCCATATTTTAAATCCAATTGATATGTTTATGGATCTCATAGCAAATTGTCCTCTCCCCTGCTTTAATCAGTTCTGCTCGGATTTGATCACCATCTGGTGACTTGTTTCCTTTTAGCTTTTCAGTTGCCATCTCAACCTCAAAGGCACTCGGCTCAGGCATTAGTGGTTCTGCTGTGTGTATGTCTGTTTGCCTAACATAACTAAACCCATGGACACTGAACAGCCGAGATAAATAATTCTTGCACCTAGCCAAAATACTGTGGCAATCTGTAACCAAATCACCCTCATTCTTTACAATATTAGTTCTCAGGTGGTAACCCTTCTAAAAATCACAGATGCCCCTATACAAGTCTCTGATATTTGTGATCTTAATGTTACTTTAAAGTTCATCAATTGTAGCTTTCAGATATTCCTTATTTTTGTTCCTGAAATGTCTACTAGCTTCACATCTTACAATGTTTGCTTGTGTCTTGTGTATAAAAGCATGGACTTGCAGGTGTGAAGGGTAAGTGTGTGTGAAACACAGCTTGTAAACACGGATTTTAGTATTTATTGTTTAATCCAACCCATGCACTTACATATACTATAAAACACCAACTCACACTAACATTTAAAACACTTAAAACTTGTTAAAAACATTTTGGTGGGGTTGCCCCTCCGTGTTTCGGTCTACCCATTAGACCATCCTCAGGGGGCGCATATGCCGTACTTTGTGCAGTTACAACCCCACCAAAATGTTTTTAACAAGTTTTTAAGCATTTTAAATGTTAGTGTGGGTTGGTGTTTTATAACATATGTAAGTGCATGAGTTGGATTAAACAATAATTATAGCAACATGCACGGTGCAACAATAAAAAAAATGAATTTTAGTACTTCTTTATTCCAAGTACTGATGCCAATGTTGTTCTGCTCTCTCATACGTTCTTCCATGCAGTATGCCCTGTGGTTCTCCCTGGAGAATGTATCCTAGTGCTTTGTAAGTCTCATTTCCCATACCTCAAGTACCTCATCTGAATACCATAATTCTTATTTCCTCCAAATTTCCATGACCTGTCCAGATTAGCTGTGACTGTATCATTTCTTGTGTGTTTGCCATGCCTTCCATTTCCATCCTCACGTATTACACACAGTGGGGTGTGTTAATGCGTTCCAGTTAGGAAACTTCCTTGATGTATTTTCAGTGTCATGGCAGCATATGACTTAACCATGAAGCCTATTTTTCGTTTAGAAATTCTGTGGCTGTTAGAGCAACTGATAGATCACAGAGTGATCAGAATTAACTTTGACTGAAACTCTTATGATAAGGACAAACTAGGCAGCAAAGATAAAATTTACTAGATTTGCTCACTTTGTATTAATCTAGGCTTAACAAAAGTCCTATTTGCCTGTTTTTTCTTTATTCTCTTGAAGGCAATAATGTGAGTGTTTGGATGTCTCTGTATGTGGTTCATTTTAACTTACAGATTAGTTCGACTTCACCGACGAATCTATTTAGCAAATATGGCACTGTCCTACTTCACTACAAAATCATGGGTCTTCACAAATGATAAACTCTTGTGGCTGAGGACACAGGTGCCTCCTTGTGACAGCAAGCACTTCCAGCTGGATGGATTAGAGACCGTTGAAGCTGCAACATTTTTTAAGAATGCATTATGGGGAGCAAAACTGTATCTTCTGAAAGAGGGTGCAGAAACATTGCCACATGCAAGAAGACATTACATAAGGTAATTTAAAATTCCGTGTGGTTCTTTATTTGTAGGGTAAATATAAGATTTGAGTTCTGACACAATGTTGCTGAAGATTGTGGTCTTTTGAGAGGTGCCATGGTGTTAGGTAAGTGGGTCCTATTGTTTTTGAGAGGTGTCATGGTGTTAGGTAAGTGGGTCCTATTGTTTTTGAGAGGTGTCATGGTGTTAGGTAAGTGGGTTCTATTGTTTTTGAGAGGCATCATGGTGTTAGGTAAGTGGGTCCTATTGTTTTTGAGAGGTGTCATGGTGTTAGGTAAGTGGGTCCTATTGTTTTAGAGGTGTCATGGTGTTAGGTAAGTGGGTCCTATTGATTTGGAGAGATGTCATGTTGTTAGGTAAGTGGGTCCTATTGTTTTTAGAGATGTCATGGCGTTAGGTAAGTGGGTCCTATTGTTTTTGAGAGGTGTCATGGTGTTAGGTAAGTGGGTCCTATTGTTTTTAGAGGTGTCATGGTGTTAGGTAAGTGGGTCCTATTGTTTTTGAGAGGTGTCATGGTGTTAGGTAAGTGGGTCCTATTGTTTTTGAGAGGTGTCATGGTGTTAGGTAAGTGGGTCCTATTGTTTTTGAAGACAGCATTGCCTTTTTATTCATTCGGTCTTCATGAACTGATTGACCCCTTCTTGGAACTCTGAACTCCCATTGGGACAGAACAAGATTTTTGCCTTTTTGCCCTTCCGAAGTTTTAATTTACCAAAATTCCCTTCACCCTTTGTATCTAAATTACATGTTCATTCCTCCCAATTACTTCTGCACCCACCTGAACTCGGTTCAGTTATCCTCAACACAGAGGCGGTACATTTCTCTCACACGTCTGAACAAACCTTTACTAGGTTGTGTGAAACCAAAAGATGATCATTGTGTATCTTGTGATCTTGTGAGCGCTAAGGATGTTTCACTTTGCAGGATGTGCTGGCTGGACAAGAGTGTTCGTGTAGTTGCCATCATGCTCTTGCTGTGGTTTGGGTACCACAGTACACTGTTGCAGACTACCCTATCTGGCATCTTCACATCTTCTGTCTTCGGTTGATGCTTTTAAACCAGACGTGTATTACAGTGTTGCACACTAAGATCAGATTTGCTTAAAACTTGGGAGTTTCATACAATTGATGTCGGTATATAACTATAGTAAACCTTGCTGTTCATAAATGTTAGACAAAGAGTTGTTGCTCCCAGCAGATGTAGCAATAACCATAATATAAAATAAAGAAGTCAGTATATAACAAAATTTAAAAAAATGTATGCCATTAATTTTTCTGCTCATAAGTTTTATTATGATTTTCTCTTATTGCACCACTTTATTGTTTCTGTGCCTTGTGTAGCTTTTACTGGGCCCACAGTAATCTGACCATGCCACTGATCAGTAGGCTGCTTTCTAACATGGGTATTTCTGACATATTTTAAATGGATATCAACCATAAATAATATTTTATTTTCAACATTTTCTGCTTCATGCTTTCAGCGCAGAGGTTTCTTGATTGACAAAAACAGACTGGCACCCCTGGTATATATGTGTATCTTGACAGCCTGCGGATAATGAATAAATTATTTGAAGAATCAGGTCTTCTGGGATATGACATGCCATCAAGTGAGTAATCCCATTACAGGCCTGGACAGGCCCTGAGGGTTTCAGGAGGTTGAGGCTCCCAGATTTCAAGACAATCGGCACATGATGTTGGTAAGGTTGTCAGCCCTATGCACCGACCGCCTTTACCCCCAGGAAATATTCCTGGTACTCATTTCTGTTAGAGGCTGAGTCAACCCCAGGGTCATAGTGCGGCCGGAATGATTATGCCAATGAAAAATTCCAATGACACCATCAGGGATCGAACCTTTGACCTTCCAACTTGTAGCGCAGTGCCTCAACTAACTGCATTACTGTGTGCCCCACATCGAGTGAGTAGTTCCTGACATTTTAAAGGATCGTAAAAATGTCAGGAAATACTCACTTGATTCTATTCTATTCTATTCTATGGCATGGCACATCCTGGAAGTCTCATTAAGAGAACCTCAGTTCTTGCAACACCTCACAATACTAATTTATTACCTTCTCTCACGTAATCTTACGTTAAGGTCACTTGGTTTACCGTCTTTATGACTGCAGCAATTATATACTGTAGTGTGATAATTCTGAAGCATATGAATGGAAAAATCAGTATTTAGACAATCATGTCATTGCAGCTTATTTTAAAAAACAAAACAATAGGAGATCTGCACATAAAATCATTGATGGTAACAATAAAAGTGACGCTTTTTGGTGTACCTTTGAAAATGTATGTTTAATTTATTTTCCAATTAAATATAAAACCAGAAGGCTTGCTGCTTTCAAAGTAATCAACAGTATGTAGATTACATACAAAATTTGTGATCAGTCAAACTTATGTTCAAGAAGAATAAATGTTACATGTCTCAACTAAAGACAGTTAGCCATCATCAGGCCTAATTACACGAATATAAAGAAGGTGTATTTTACAATTGTATTTCAAACCTAATCGCAATAAGGATTGACCCAGGATTGAATCCGCACCTCCATGGAGAGAAACCAGTGACTGTCCATCTGAGCCATGGCGCAACCCTTGAATTCTTGTTGTACTGCATTGTAACATGTTGTAACTGTAGGTGCAAACAGCTGCTGACAGGTGTGGAGACTCTGAAGACAGCATTATATGCATGTTTACTGGAAAGCATGAACCAAGTGAAATAAGCAACATATGTGCGACACACAATATATCCAGCCAGTACATCCTGAAACAAGACATTCAGAAAGAACTTGAAATAGTCATATCATTCTGCATGTTTCCCATGTTTGTAAAGGAAGCAGTAGAGTATATGTGTTCGTTAGCCTAGGTTTGCAGTATCCAACAGTCATCTCACATTATTTCATTTCTAGTTTGACATTGTAGCTAAAAATAGTGGAGGTTTGTGACAAGTTATTCCTACCAAAGATAAAAGGTTTTCCCAGTCTCAGATTTTACTTCTGGACTGCAAGAGAACAGGGGGCCTGATCTGTAAAAGCTGAGTGGGAAAAAGGAAAGATCTCCCCTTTTAACCCATTCTGTGTCAGAAAAACATCTGACACTTACAAAATTAATGTTGGGTGCTGCATCCAGTGTCAGTAGTAGTAGTAGTAGTAATAGTAGCAGCAGCAGCAGTAGTAGTAGTAGTAGTAGCAATAGTAGTACCAGCAGCAGCAGCAGTAGTAGTAGTAGCAGTAGCAGTAGTAGTATTAGTAGCAGTAGTAGTAGCAGCAGCAGTAGTAGTAGTAGCAGCAGTAGTAGTAGTAGTAGGAACAGTAGCAGTAGTAGTAGTAGCAGTAGCAGCAGCAGCAGTAGTAGTAGCAATAGTAGTAGCAGTAGTAGTAGCAGCAGTAGTAGTAGTAGCAGCAGCAGCAGTAGTAGTAGTAGTAGCACCAGAAGTAGTAGTAGCAGGAGTAGTAGTAGCAGTAGTAGTAGCAATAGCAGCAGTGGTAGTAGTAGTAGTAGCAGCAGTAGCAGTAGTAGTAGCAGTAGAAGTAGTAGCAGCAGGAGCAGTAGTAGTAGTAGCAGGAGCAGTAGTAGTAGTAGCAGGAGCAGTAGTAGTAGTAGTAGTAGCAGCAGCAGTAGTAGTAGTAACAGGAGTAGTAGCAGTAGTAGTAGTAGTAGCAGCAGCAGTAGTAGTAGTAGTAGTAGTAGCAGTAGCAGTAGTAGCAGCAGCAGCAGTAGTAGTAGTAGTAGTAGCAGGAGTAGTAGTAGCAGCAGCAGCAGCAGCAGTAGTAGTAGTAGTAGTAGTAGTAATAGTAGTATTAGTAGCAGCAGTAGTAGTAGTAGCAGCAGCAGCAGTAGTAGTAGTATTGGATGATTACAGAATACCATTTACTGGTTCAGCTAACCTGAGTGTAAAATTTTCACAGCTCGGTACAGTTTTCACTGTGTGGATTAAGAGCTGTCTGGCATGGGTGTTATAGGTATTTGATATGTCTTAATTTAATCCAGTGATTCTCTTGAAAGGGTAGTTTTTCTCTTTAATTTGTTTACAGATCTCATAATTTTGCTATAAACTTTTAATCCTTGAGTGATCCATTTATATTCATATTGATAATTCATATAAATTTTTTGTAGAGCAAATGCTTAAAATAAAATATGAACGTAGTCATACAAGCATTAAAAGAAGTGTTTATATCATCATATAAAAATATATATATTCCCATGATTTGTTATGTAGCAAGTACATAAATTCTTCTAAATTCTGTCCTGTAAATTGTTTTTTCTCACTATAACCAGTCCTGTTTTTGGATTATCTACTGTTATGTGTAATATTTGTACTAAATGATCTAAATAACCCAAATCTAAAATTTTTGTTTAGTTGTCAGAATTTAAATTATTTATTATTATAACATCAATTAATTAACTTGTATTATATGTAATCCTGGTTGGTGACTATATGGTATTTATCAGATTATACATCAAAAATCTGTTTTGTAGTTCCTGGAGTTTTGCTCTGTCTTGTGAGAAATCACTGTTCTAGTCACCACATAAAATTAGTTGTTTGCCTTTGGACTGCACTTTACAAATTACTGATTCCAACTTACCCAAACACTCATAAAAGTTTAGGGTGTGTAAATCCGTGCATCATCATACATTCAAATAAATCAACCGACCAGATGCATCAGTCTCTCAGATTTATTGCTCGTCGTTCAAATACAGGTCAACATGTTTCGGGCATCCTCTTGTCCATCATCAGGAGCTTATAAACTGCAGTAGCTGCCTCTGGTTTACCGCTGGAACGTAGTGGTAGCAGTGCTGTTGGTCGTCGTCGGTCCAGACCGGCCACGACCAACGACATTGCTACCACCACGATCCAATGGTAAACCTGAAGCGGCTACTGCAGTTTATAAGCTCCTGATGATGGGCAAGAGGATGCCCGAAACATGTTGAGCTGTATTTGAACGACGAGCAATAAATCTGAGAGATTGATGCATCTGGTTGGTTGATTTATTTGAAT
>Ga0268261_10002588_pt1 | contig 13008 bp, 8 predicted proteins | sample TergutNc150P1_FD_190353 | JGI IMG/M metagenome (GOLD analysis project Ga0268261, IMG submission 190353) | Nasutitermes corniger P1 segment gut microbial community from laboratory colony in Florida, USA - Nc150 P1 (SPAdes) (version 2) | ecosystem: Host-associated > Arthropoda: Insects > Digestive... | reverse complement strand
ATCGTGGGTTCGAATCCCACCGGGGGCATGGATATTTGTCTGTTGTGAGTGTCGTGTGTTGTCAGGTAGGGGTCCCTGCGACGAGCTGATCACTCGTCCAGAGGAGTCCTACCGACTGTGCTGAGTCGTTGTGTGTGATCTAGAAACATCAAAAATGGGTGCTCCATATATATATGACATTAGTCGCCTAAGGGTTAAAAGCAAGAAAATTTGACATTCTTGTGGGAGTTTCGCCAGGACTTCAAAAATCTAACTTCTTGCACAAGAAAACTTTGTATCAATGACTTCTTATCCAGGAAGCATTGTACTTAAAAAGAACAACTGTTCTATACTAAAGCTATTTAAAAACTCAATTACCACATGATTGTTAAAACATCAGTCACTATTCTCATCTAGGTAATTCAAGTTTGCACCAAAACTGCACTCTTCATCTGTCTCATGGGTGACGTTATCTGATGTCTTGATACACTGAAAACAAAATTATAATTATGTTCACCACAATCAGTTATTTTGACCCAAGAATAGTGTCAGAATCATACGAACACACAGCAGGCCATGCACTATTGTTACAAGTACTCACTTGAGCACTAATGCTTATGACTTGTATTCCCTAGGTCCATTATCTGCAACTTCTTCTACCCATGACCCCATACATTAACAACTTTAACTGTGGGACCTCAGCCTATTACACTGGGCCCTATTAATTGTATTAATTGCACTTTCCTAGTCATTGGAGTGGCTGTGGGAAATCCACAGCACTGGCTAGCAGAAATCACTGGGCCTCAACTACTCAACTGTGACTTCCATATGTAGGGATACATTCAAGGCCTTGTTTATGAGGACAAATATAAGGACCTTATTCATCACAATTTTGAAGTGGCCACATGTATCAATTACCAAGACTACCTTCATCCCATGACCATTATCTTGTAAACAGAGCAAGAATATGTATAGAGCTGAAGGCAGCTGGACATTTTGAACACTTGTTACAATAGTGAAAGTCGACTGTTTTATGAGTCCATGGTAGGCAAAGTCAGGTACAACCAACATGTGTCATTTCTTATCAAAATAACCAGGTCTGTTGCAATTAGATTCATCGTAGGTTGTATGCTTTCTTCTGGGTAATTCTCCGGCGTCTGAATTTTATATGCCGACGTTTTGGAACACTCTGTCTGTTCCATCTTCATAGGCAAGTAGGTAAATAATGACTAAATTGAGAATAGTTGGGGTATCCATGTGGGAGAGGGTTTGGCTTGAAAATAGCATAAGCTTTGTAAACGGACCCACCCCTACCCCGTCACCCTCCTTCCAATTGGCTTATGTTATTTTCCAGCCGAACCCTCTCCCATATGGATACCCCAACTATTCTCAATTTAGTCATTATTTACCTACTTGCCTATGAAGATGGAACAAAGTGTTCCAAAACGTCGGCATATAAAATTCAGATGCCGGAGAATTACCCAGAAGAAAGCATACAACATACAGAACACGGTAAAAGTTTGAAATAAAGAAATTCATTGTAAATTACCCCTCCCCATAGACCTGAGCTGATACTATATTTTTCATTTGGAATTACCTCAGGCATTACCTCCTGAAGTCATCAGACACTCCATACTATAAATAATAATGCTTTCATTAACTCAGACTCATTAATTACATAGCATGTTATGTAATAGGTCCATAGCTTCTTACAAAGCAAGTTCTCCAGGGAGTGTGATCTTGTGCTTCCTCTCTAAAATTTGAGTATCTCCTCTTTTCCTTAAGGTTGCCCAGGAGCTGCTATGTCTTCTTCCTCATCTGCTTATCTCTTCTATCTTACCTTCAATAATGTATTTCAGAAGGCAGTTCCCACTCAACATGTGATCAATCCAGTGAGCATTCTTTCGTTTTATTGCTGGTAGGATGTTTCTTTCCTCCCTGACTGTAGGTAAGACTTCATTTTTCACATGATCTGCCCAACTGATCTTCTCCATCCTTCTCCAGCACTATATCTCAAAATTTCCAAGGCACTTCTGAATTATTTTCTGAAGTTTCAGGGTTTCAGCACCTTAAAAAGATATGCTCCAAAGGTGGCACTTCACTAGTTCCTTGCTGAAAGTTAAGTCAAATTTGCTGGTGGAAAGAGTCTTATTTTGGTGAACCTTGCTTTTGCCATGGCAATCCTGGATTTAATTTCATGTGCACATCTTGCATCACTTGTTATTAGCTGAATTATTATACATTCTCCAGTTGTTTCTTACCTATCAAGTCTATACTGGGGTTGGCTGTTTTGAGATTCTCATTACCTTAGTTCTTTCCACACTTATTTCCATTCCATAGCATCTTCAAACTCAGACTACATAGCATAAAATGACAGTAGCAAATGATAATTTGGAAGACATCTGGAAGGAAGTAATGGTTTAATTTCAGTTACAATCCATAAACTTGCCTGAAGAACTGAAGAAGGCCACAAGAAATGTCTATCAGGACAGTCAGCATCTGGACCAAGACTTGAACCCAGGTATTGTGAAGAAGAAGCAGGAGTGCTACCCACTCAGCTGTGATGTTAAGGAACAACAAACAAATTAACCTCTATGAGAGAGAAAGTGCAGACATTCAGCTAAACAGAGGTTTGTATGTTTCTACAGGACCATGAAGTTGAAGACAAATAGGCAGTATATGTTAAACATGTCTAGTGAAAACTTACATCCTGAATAGAGATTCGTGGTGCAGTCATTTGTTCAGGATTGTGCCATGGTTTCCAGTTAGGGCTGTTTTGTTTCTTCCACTCAGGATATGCTTTGGAAGCCTTAAACAATTTCTTCACCAGCTACAATAAGACATCACATTTTAAGTACAACATACATGACAATTTCAGCAACTTACATCAGAAGCTTAAAAAATAAGCAGGGAATGTAGTTGCTATGTAGATCACAGACATTTCACATTCAACACACTGCACCAAAGGACTGTTATATGGAAAACTTGCATGAAGGAAGAGAAATGGAATGACAATACTACAATTATCAATAAATGAAAGTAAGTCTGTCATGCGCGTGTGTGTGTGTGTGTGTGCGTGTGTGTGTGTGTGTGTGCGCGCGCACGGGCGTGTGTGTGCATGTGTGTGTGCGCACATGTGTGTGTGCATATGTGTGTGTGTGTGTGCATGCACATGTGTGTGCATGTGTACATGTGCATGTGTGTGCATGTGCATGTGTGTGTGTGCGCATGCATGTGCATTGATCTAATGTAAACCTTATACCATTCAAGGCCACTTCAACATCATGCTCTTGAACTCCCTGCAATGAATTATAAAAACAGGTGGATGTAAGAACTTCTATGAGGTGGAAAAGGAATTTCATTCGGGGTCCCAATATGATGCATGTTAATTGAGCTGTGCCAACTATCTTGTGTGCACAGACAAAAAATTACCAAAACAATTAAACTCTCAGACTGTTTACAACACTCTTCAAAGACTTCCTACCCAAAATAAAGTGTATTTTCTTTTCAATTATTGAATACAGCTTGCAGATAGTTGGGACTTCTTATGATATAGATAGAAATACTGTATTATTGAAAACACAGTTACCAGAATCAACCACAAACATGACATTACAAGTTCCCTTCTGCCGCTTCTTACTTGGGGCCTTTACAAGGTGTTCAGGATTGGTAACATTCCTGTAACAGTGTTTTCTTCAACCTCCTAAAATGGATAATCGAATTTTCTCTGTGTACATCACTGCCCTTCCTGTCAACTAACTTATCAGTACCTACAGTCATTTCCACCTTGCTTCCTCATCGCATCTCAATGATATTCATCGTGTTTTATATGCCCTCATGACCCTGTATTTTGCACTTTCCACAAGCCAACAACATTGCACAGTTTGTTCTGTTGAGATCACCTATGTGGTCCAGAGGTCTTGTCTCAGCTGTTCCCATAACCAATATAGAATTGCTGTTATTCACTGCAGTGCTACCCTCAAAAAGGTTTACATTTTACAACTTCTGTGTTTCGATTTCCTTGTCCCATATAGCATTTAAGCATCCCACAAGTCTCTTTTAACCAGTTATGTACAGTGTCTGTCTTTTGAAGAAATCTGCTGCCCCAAACTTCACGGTAAAAACTAAAATTATATGGCATCACATCCAAGAAGACCTTATCTTGAAAAAAAATTAAGTTTTACAGCAATTTCCCTGCTTTAGGCTGCTGTAAATGTCTGTAACATTAGTGTTTCATTTCATGATATTCCATCTAAAGATAATTTTTGGAAAATGTACATCACTGTGTCATGTCATGCAGCAGAATATAAACTCCTGTCACTTGTACACTACTCCTTACTTTTGGAGCAAATATTTGGGTAACTTTGTTGACTAGCCATGGAGGTACTTTGCCCTGAGGATCAGTCTGGGAGACATATCCAAGTTCCGATCCTGTGGAGCCTGAAGGACGGATCAGGAAGCCTGCCAACATAATAATCAATCAATCAGTCACTGTATACACTCTTTCCAAGTTGTTTGCATATGACATGTCATCCATTTGCAGATATAACACAGTGGCTGTCAAAATCAGCTGACATACTCTTTCGCAAGAAATGTCATGACATATGCTGTTTTTCAGATAGTGTGTCTTACCACTAATGCTGTGTTGTAGTACCCACAAGCCATTGCAGCCATACCCTACAAGTACACAAGCAACAAGATGGTACTGGCACAAAAATATACAATAACTACTCAAATGCCAGACGAGGTTTTTTCCTTAAATTTGGTGCTTAAATATGTGAGGTTGTCTTAAGCTTGTGTATGAGGGACCAAACTAAATTGCTCTGAACCGGACCATGCAGAGCCAAACAATGGCCTGCCATCACCAAATCATCATGTGTAAACAAAAGAGAAAATTGAGCATGACTAAAATTAACTGACACAGTTTTCTTTTTTCAGACTTTGTCCATTCTCTACAGAAGCACGATGTTAGAAGCCAGCTCTGTGTCTGTTATAAGGCAGAGAATACAGCATAACTAAAGTTAACTGACAAAACCTTCTCTTTATGGACTTTGGCCAACATCTAATTTTTAAAAGAAACACAATGTTTCAGAAGCCAGCTCTGTTTTCATTTTCAGGCTGAGAATAGAGCACAACCTAAGTTAACCGACACAACGTTATCTTTTGGGACTTCGTCCATTGCCTATTTTATTACAAAACATGATGATTCAAAAGCCAGCTCTGTTTCCATCTGCAGGCATGGAAGCACCTAACCTAGTGGACCCCTTAGACTGAACTATTCTCCATCACTGGGCACCACAAACATGTATAGAGACAGCTTTTCCACCCTTATCATGACACATAATGCACTTTCACCTTACAAGGAATAAATATAATCTGTGGTCCTCACCATCTGAACAAAGTAATGCTACCTTTACTATGAATGGCCCTCCCCTGATCTTATCGACTATCACGTCACTGTAAGAAACAATGCTGCATACATGTTTAATAATATGTGTTGTTACATTTAATTTCACCTGTCAGGTAGGATACTGCACGAACAAAGCCTTGTCTTGGGGGAAAATCCCGGTGAAACACAGAATGGTTAATGATGTATTGCTCTCGTCCTGTGTCTAACCATGATCTCTGCAGAACAAAATCTCTATTCTGTAAAGGTGCAGGACAGGACACTGGAAACAAGAACACAAAATGGAGCGGAACAAAAGAACATTCAGAACTACCACATGCACCAATGCATTCTAATTATGGATGTTCTGCGATATCTAAGACCTTTATACCAATGTTCATACAGATTTAAGTTTTCTGGGGTAAGACACAATGCCAGTTGGTAAATAGCTGTGAACATTTCAGAAGAGCCTGCTACCTCCAATTATTTGTAAATATTTACCAAACAAAAGGCATTCTTATCCCTACAGCTCTGTTGTTTGCATCATGACAATATAACTAACATATCTGTACAATGTGAATGCACAAGCTAATTCCAGAACATTAAGACACTGTAGTATAAGCACAATTCCCAGGTAAATGACTTTCCAATTTAAAATTATTCTTTCTGACACACACTCCTTTCAACCAAATATACCAGGCTTGTTTTCCTCCTGTTGTGTGGGTTTTATCCTAATTTTCTGTTTACTGTAGTTCATTGCCCAAACAGAGATCTATTTCCTCTCCCCATCCTGTGGCTCTAAGTGACAACCATTTGTCTCAACCTGCCTACAAACTAAGCCATAACCTCACTTTAACATTATGACAGAGGCAGTGCTACTCAGAAATGCACAAAAACTTACACAAATGCACATGTCTGTTTTATTGCTATTAACTCTTTCCTACCTTCTGTTAGAGGATTTCCAACATCACAGCGCAGGTCACAGAGAAGCCTTACTCCAGTCACCAACTTCTGATTATACAGTTTAATAATGAACATGTCCTAAATTTGTGTATCTTTGCTCTCTGCATTGTTTTACACATCTTCTGGTAGATAATGCCTTCTTGGATATGATGTCACTTAGTCTGATAATTGCGTATTAACATTTCACAGAATCCTGCTGCTTCCATCAGCATTACTCTGATTAAGGAAGCAGAAAGTTCCTCTGAAATGTCAGCACACTGACTACACAATTACACATCCCAGACAGCAGTAGTCTTTACCATCTCTACCAAAGGCAACCTCAAATCTCACATCTCTCCTTATAGTCTGCACACAGGAATAGATGACAAAAACAAAACAGAGAATGAAGGAAGAAAACAGTAAGAAAATGAAGAAGAACCACTTTGGTAGATAAAGGTTCCTAGAAGATGCACATATAGTAGAAATGTATAAGGAGGAGGAGGAGAAATAGGAAAAAATTCAAGAAATGGAAGTGGAAGAAGTGGGAAAAGCTGAAGCATGACCAGTGTAAGAAGACCAGGAGGAATAAGAAGTCTGTAATAAATATGAAAATTACAGTTGCACACAATATTTTTAAAATTATGATAACATATTCAACATTAAAAAATGTGTACAAAAATAGTTACTATGATTCATGAACATTACAACTTGCTTCCTTCCTTATGACAGAGTGTAAATGGTGTTCATTAGCACATACTTGCATAGTATCCAATATCATTGTTTGGGTTAAGGCAGCCAATGTCATGTGATTCTATCATATGTTGGTCCCATACTTTCCTGTAGTCTGGATCGTGCAGTACATCATATATATGATGAGGACTTACTTCAGCAAATGTGGTGTGAATCTGAAATATACAACTTCTGTTTCATCCACTTACAATCAGATGGTGTACTAGAGCAATAACCAGTTGGGTGGTATATCTATAGGTCATTGTCCTGCAGTGGTGTACTAAAACTCTACCACATTTCAATTTCTTATTGCAACCACTTAATTTTAAAATCTTTCATTTCTCTTTAAAAATCAATATCCCCATCATTCTTAGGCATATCTGCATCCTTATGAAGCACCTACTCAAAGTGCTTGTCAGTCTGTTGATAAATGGAATTTTATAAAATATAAAACCAGTTAATGACCCAAGTTTAACATGTGACATTCCACTTCATGTTTCTAGAATTGGTACATGGTGCAATTTGAATAAAAGAACAATAATTATTGAACCAGATTTCTTAAAGCACATGATTAATTCTGGAAGGTATATCAAGGAAATATTCTATATTTTTAGCAGCTAACAGATGATGCGTACTACTAAGCATTCTCGCACCAAGACTTCGCTAATGATCATACAGCAAGGACATCAATGCATATGTTAAGGGAAGAGTCTGGAGACAAAGTTATTAGAAATGGTTTGTGGCTAGCATGCTCCCCTGAACTTTAAGAAGTCTAAATTTATTTCGAGAGTACTGTTCAGAAAACCACTTACAGATCAAATCCTCACAATAACGAACAAATGAAGGATTATTCCTGAAGAAACATTTTACCTTTTTCACAAGAATAACTTCAACATGGAAATGTAAACTATTTACAGATATGTCATTAGGGCACGTACAATAACAGGCAACATTTCCAGCATTGACTGTAATCCAAATAAATCTGATTTGTAATGTGTTTAGGACGTAGAATGACTGATTCTGCTAGCAGTATAAATATCTATGGAAAGAAAATGATGAGAGGAGTGAACACCTCTTCCACCGGACAGGCTTTGTGGCTGCACCCACAAAAAGATTCAATGTGTAAGAATACTACATCTAAACCACACAAATGCACTATTCTAGTACCTTTATCATTTTAAAGCTTGTAGCTGGAACAGATTTTGTCCAAACTTTTGTCGATGATTTGTTGTAATCCAGCTTCCATCCTGTGTGATCATCAATGAGTTTTTTCAGTTTTTCGAAGTCTTGATCCTCAGCAACTTTAACAATGCCAACATCCATGTGTTCTGAAATATTTGTTACAAAGAACTAGACTGTTAGGTGAACTTTTAAAAGAAAGACGACATTTCTGTAGAGAGGCACTGTATACATTCAGGCAAAGGAAGCCAAGGCCAAACTGAAAGGGCCATAGTGCTATAGGAAGAAGAAGAAGATACATTCAGGCAGCAATTCAGATCAGATACCACTGTGGCAAAACTGATATCTGGTTATTTCATATAAGAACTGATGTTGTAATACAGTTTAAACTGTTATTATGCCTGGGATATGTAGTTTGATGCATAGATAACAATGTTTCAGAGAAACCCACTTCCTGTATCTTTAGAATGGAAAGAGCATGACATTCTGATGTAAATTTCATATTACTACCATATCACACAAACTGTACTCAAAAGATGGAGATAGAAGGTGCCTTTGAAATGTCAGTACCCATGTGTTTAGACTAGATGGCATCATATCCCAGAAGACAGCACTCTTTAAAAGATGTGCAAATTCTGACATGTAGCATGTTGTGTTGCAACACTGTGCATGCCATAAGCACAAGTAAAATTCTACATACCAACACTTCAGGAACTGTCGACAATGCTGTTGGGAAGCTCAGAGCTTTAGGTAAAGATTTTTGCAAAGAATCATGTAATTATAGTGGAAGGTCCAGGAAATAGCTTTGCAAGGGACCTCAATCACAGCATTGTAGATGGCGTAGACAATGCTGCCAGTAACAGCTCATATATTAATGTCAGATCCATTACAAGAGCATTGCTACACCCTATCCTAAAACTTTAGAATATGTTATGTGTCACATATATTAATGAAGTAATTAAAACAAACTCAGCTTTTCTCAGCACATTATCTCAAAGCCAAAATCTCCAGCACAAAATACTAACTTGTATAATATAGTAAAATGTGTAGAGCTTAACTGAATTTTACATTCTAACACCATCACAGTCTAATATAAAAAGGAGTAACCTTCACTTGACTTCAGCCCTCTGGATTTGGCCATTTGACAAAAATTAGGAACACAGGCAGGCTGATTTCACCACTTTTTGTCTTCAATAATTTATATATATAAAATATAATATTTTGTGTCATGACATGGCTCTCTCAGTTTCACAAGGGAACAACTGCTACAAGTGAATGACAAAACCACAATTTTGAAATAAAGTTATGGAGATTTACAGATATATTTTGTATGTATGCACATCCTGTAACACCATTCTGTACACAACATTGTAATTTTGTGAAAGGAACGGTTGTTTTGGAGATGAGGGGCAGTGGTGGAATGTAAAAGCTTAACTAGATACAAATACTTCAGTACCGAAATTTCACATCAAGAATTGACCATGAAAGGCACAGCATTAAAGGGTAAAAATCCAGAACAGCATGTGGCCTACTTGTAACATCATATGACACATTTATAAACACCAAATATTTAAAACTCTAAGGTGAATTATACTAATCTCAATTGTCCCAATATTTAGTGATATTCATTGGCTTATCATTCAATGATGTGGTGGGAAATCTACACATAACATCACATTACACATAAAGGCTGCGTTTACCCTGGTCCACCAAGAAACTGCAGTAATTTACGAATATTCGGAAACACAAGGCACTTTGTTTAAATTCATTATTAACTCAGCAGAATGAGTTAGAAATTTTTAGCTCAGCTCTTGTGTTCAAACAGAATGGAAGCACTTGTTCATGGAATGGGAAATACACTACATCTGGATTAATTGCACAACTCGATAATCGTGGTGTGATGACAGAAATCCGGCAATTTTTAAAACACTGCCTTCAATGCCAGTGCCCATTTCTATACTTCTGCCCACATGTACGTACATAAGTCGTAATTCAAACTTCGATTTCGTGGCCACATTACTTGCAACATTAATATTCCCGTTTAAGCAACCTCATATGTATATAGTTGCACTGCTTGTATCAACAATAACCAACAGACGACACTAATATCTCATTTTGAAACGCTTTCATATAACGCAGGGATCAGATATTCACTTCAATGCTCGATTATTTCTTTGTAAGTCCGGCAGCTATCATTTGCTTCATCTGCAAACCAACGTAATTTGAAACTAATGTTGCAAGATCAATATAACACTCGTAAATTTTTGATAAGTAATTACTTTACCCCACTAAATTGTCATCGAAATTTTGGGCCACAAGCTGTGGCATGAAAATTCTTAGACTAAAATCAGCTGATCGATGTTTCCATCTGGTGATGGTAAGGTACAGGAATGGCTGAAAGTTGTATGTGCTGAAAGAGGCAATAGCGTGTTACCTGTTTGCTGTACGGCTACAGGTTTAAGAAATTAGGTACCGGAAAACGAATAAGTTACTTGGTCTCGTTTCTAGTACGCACTGTCACAACTCGCCACATGTTACATGTCATGCGGGAAACATTAGCACTTGTTCGGTATCCCTGCACTGTATAGGTTACTGGTTTTAACTAACCTCTTTCAACCCCTGTTCTTAGTTTTCGAGAGTTTAATTTTTTTTTCTTTTCAGTTTGTATCTAGTGGTTCCTTTTACGGTTAAAGCCCTGCATCTAGTGGAAGATAGTTGTATTTCGCTTACGTAAGACCTGTGCGAAATATTTACATGTAATTGCCACCAATGTTTATCTGTCACTGTGCTGATAAACCTATCTTTTTATCTTTGTGCTTTTATCTTGCATCATCTTTTTATTGACTTGCGGTTTGTACCTGTTATCCATGTTCTGAACTGTAAGATACACATATTTAATATATGTATCTTAAATATGTAGAGATACATAATCCTGTCATTTTGACAGTTTTTCTTCTGGGTATTTGTAACCAGTGTGCAATTTTCTTTCCTTAAAGCAGAAGGCCTTCTGAGCAACCAGCCGTCTCTCCTGACCGATTCTCACAGGTAGCCTCAGATTTCCTAGTTGACACACAGTTCGTATACTAGTACTATTGTTACCACCATGTACTGTGCTTTGCTGTATTGAGACCATTTTGAAATTCTGGTCCATAGCATTTTGTGGCCTGTTTGTAGTTTGTGTTAGGTAAATATTCCACCAAGATCAAACACATTAATGTTAAATTATCATATTTTCTTCATTTCAGTTAAGAGCTTGAAATGCAGGAGGCAATGAATATGGATGGTGATGAAGATCTTGATAAGAAGATTGAAGAATGGCTGCAATGGGACAAGGTAATTACACATTGTGTCTGCCAGGCAGCACCAATGATGAAAACCTGGAAACCTGAATCCTATTAGTACTTCTAGAGATAAACAATAAATGGGGTATGGTAGATACTACTAGGTACTGGAAAGTCTTTTGGTAAATAAATGTGTCTGTGTGTAAGATTGGAATTTGTCCCACTGATACCTGCAAGGATTATTGTCTTGCAAGATGTTATACAAGATAGTCTGATACATACACTGGCCAACTGATATTTCAGAAGAACCAGCTCTTACATTCATCAGGGTAGATAAATTTTGATGGAGGAAAGAGGTGCCTCGGCAAGTATGATGCATATCTAGCAGACTACAGTATCACATCCTAGAAGAATGAACTGCAGATGTGCTTATGAGGGTATATCCAAAAGTTTTCAAACTGAGTTAGTAATGAAATGTGTACTTAATTTTGTTATTTATTCGAGTCCTCCTTTAGAATTAGCTGCACTGTTCTATATGAGAGGCCAATCCTGCCAGTGGTCTCTGAAATGGTATTTCATTAGTCTTCATTGATGATTTTGTGAACTTTCTCCATGTTTTCATCTGTGTGACCTGTGGAGGGATAACCTGACTGCTCAGAATGTTCAGATGAAGTTTCCCAATGTTTGAATCAAGAGAAACCACTTGGAGGTTTGCGCTCTACCCATGACATAGTTACCAAAAGCTGTTTTGAGCAATCATGCATTTAAAATGCAGTTTACTCAAGTTTGAAGCCAAACTTATTGTAAATGCATTGTTCCTTCAAAATAGCCAGTAAAAAATCACAGATCACATGCAACACACACAACAATACACATCTATCGAGAAACAACACAGAGGGCAGTAGCTGCAAAACTCACTACACTGACTAAGAAGTTTATGATACAGTGGCACCTACTGCAGTGATGAATCCTGATGTGGAGGTCAGGAATAGCAGAACAGTACAAAGCAGCATTGTGTACCCATCCACTATACCTGACCTCTGGGTCAAGGTTTGCCACAAACCTGGTAGCAGAAACCTATATACTTGCTGCTCTTGGTCCTAGTGATGAGTTCACAAACTTTTGGATACACTTTTGTATTTTTTAGCTACAGTTAGTAGCTGATCTGTATTACATTGCAGAAAATAATAAACAAACGGATTAAGATTCATTACTATATGCACTCTGTACCTTTTCCATCATTTGAATGGTGAAGTACAGGAGGTTACAAAAAAGTAGACAGCTTTGATCAAAGGGAAGAGGTTAACCCTTTAAATCCCGAATTAAATCCCATCTGCTATTTGCTGGCATTATTAGCTTACCATTTGCTCCACGTTAGCAGGATAAGGGTTAAATCATTAACCCTTAGGTGACTAATGTCATATATATATGGAGCACCTATTCTTGATGTTTCTAGATCACACACAACGACGCGGCACAGTCGGTAGGACTCCTCTGGACGAGTGATCAGCT
>Ga0268261_10002587_pt1 | contig 13009 bp, 8 predicted proteins | sample TergutNc150P1_FD_190353 | JGI IMG/M metagenome (GOLD analysis project Ga0268261, IMG submission 190353) | Nasutitermes corniger P1 segment gut microbial community from laboratory colony in Florida, USA - Nc150 P1 (SPAdes) (version 2) | ecosystem: Host-associated > Arthropoda: Insects > Digestive... | reverse complement strand
AGCTGAAATTTCCTGTGCATACATCAGGCCAGAAACAGAAATGTAAGGAAAATAAATTGAAAATTATAAACACTTTAAATTAACTTCCTGCATGTAGGCATTAAAAATTTCTACTCTATCTTTCTTCGAACTGAAATATCTCCAATTTATTCGCAACACAGTGCAGATTATTGCATTATTACATCACACTCGGTTCATAATTTATAAATGTTTATTGTCAAATGCGCAACGATTTAAAGGGCCGTCATGGAGAAAATTCCGTCCCCTCAGCACAAAAACTGAATTTAAATGCCGGACGATAAAGGTTAACATGCCACTATTGTCTGTCAGTCTATGACTCAGAGTGGGTTAGGATCACTGGTCCACTAGCACATCATAACCACCAGATGCACTGATAGAGCGTGCTCAGCTCAACTATGAGTTCTGCTGAACATTTGTTTATGTTACAAATGCTATGAACCTTCTCAATGGCCTGGATAGTGGCCTTTAACTCATCCTTATTCAGTGTCTTGCGTGCTGACTGTCCCTTCTTGCCAGAAGAAACCTCACATACACTGGCAGCATAAGCCAATAGATAGATATACTTTGGTTTGTGCTCTGGATTCAGTTTTATGACTGGTTCAAACAAGGAGTCTACCAGCCGCTCTGAAACATACCATATTGTCTTGAGTGTTTTTATTCAACTTACTGTGTTCTTTGAAATAACTTCCAAATGTTCTTTTACTTAAACTTACAGTTCCTGATTTTTAATAAAGTTTTATATTATTATCTTTGAAAATAAATTATGATCTGATTTGATCAATGCAACTGATGTACTAAAAAGGATATTGAAGTGGCCATAGATTTTCTGAAAATATTTCAGCATATAAAACCTGTCAAAATAGCAAGCCTTGAGACCTATGTGAATGCACGTTTGAGTGTATAAGTATGTGACCAAGTTTTGTAGAGCTGCAAAATGTAGTCCCCCACTCTCTGGACAGATACAAAAATGACAACAAATTACTCCATAAATACTTGAAATTATAAAGGTGTGCTGATAAGTCTGATGCATATGACTCATTTGCAGCGCAACTTTCAGAATTCTACCTGAATGGTTTAAAGAAGGTGGAGCAGCAGAGAAAGAAGTGTGTTGAACTCAGGGGAGTATAGTGAATAAAGTATATGTGTCAAACCTGATGCTTACTGTCATTTTTACGAAACTGAAGACTCATCAGCATCCCCTCATAAAAGGGATGAAATAATCCATGTTGGATGTTACACAACAAAAGATTTTGTGATTTATAAAAACAACTTAGTATTGTGGAGGTAAATTAATTCTGGTTCACAGTGGCCAGGACATGTAGCTTTGACAGGAAGACATGAACGCACACACTAGAATTTGTTAAGGAAATCACTTAGAATTAAACAGAGATGAGTTGCAGATAGAAGTAGCTTAATATCTTGTCCCACTGTGACCATTATTAGTGGTGTCTGTGCCATAATACTAGACACTTCAGTACACAATTACTACAACAAGATCAGCAAAAGGTGAGAGTCCTCACCAATTTCCTTTGTTGTTGCTTGTATTCATGAAACAAAGCAAAAACACGGGCAAGACAACAAAGGGAACACTAAAAGGACATTAAAGAAATGGACAAAAATAAAAGAAAAAAACCCAGGCATATAGAATCCCACACTTCACCCTGTCAATGTATTCAAAAATCCAGGATTGTATTGAACAAGAGGCTTTGGAAGGGGGTGATGTTTAAAAACTCATGAGGATTCACGGGCAAAGCAAAGCAATGCACAAAATAAGCTGTTTGACTGCTTTGCCATGTTAGAAAGTAAAATACCGCAGTGGATGGCCAAAAGTTGAAAATGTAGGCTAATGATATAGCCATGAAAGATGGGGATTGATTTTAGGTGCTTCAGTGGATGGCTGCAGTGATTCAAAGAGAGGCAGAATATTACAAGGCAGTCAATAAGTAAAGCATTTGCTTCAGCATATGTTGATTTGACAGAGAGGCAGTGACAGCATGTGAAACCAATACTGACACAGTATGCTCTGAAGGACATTTTCAGTCTCAGTAAAATGAAATTCATAATGTGCAACCAAAGAGGACTCTGACATTAAAACAACACAAGTGTCAGCAAGGGAAAGACTGAAAGAGTGATGGTCTAACCTTGCAATGCTGACAGCAGTGTATCCATTAAATACCAGCCACTGCTTGAAAAGTTTGGGGCATTACCCATGTCATTACAGGTCATCCAAAAATGAAGTGACTGACTGGGCAATTTTTGGAATTACCGCCCTGTTGTGATTATAATACAAGTAAGGAAAGAGAAAGATCATCGATCACAAGTAACATGTTTTAGCGTACACGGCCAGCATCAGGAACTCATTCCTTACACAAAAATATTACAGCAAATGATGTACACCATATGACATTTCTATTAACAAGTGTAAGATCTCAATCTTTCACAGTGTACATGTACACTGTCAAAGTGTAAGTTGCGACTGTGAGTCTTTCTATTTCCTTATGTGACTGGAAGGTTTTTTAAAGAGGGGCTGGTCTCACATGAAAGAAAAATGGCTTGCCAAACCAGGAATGTGCTTCTGGTAATGGATCAGTGTACTGCCCACAACAAGGAGGGCATTAACATGAAGCATGTGCATCTCTTCTACCTACTGCCAAACATTACCATCTACATGCAACTACTAGACCAGGCCATCATATGCTGTATGCAACAAGAGTATCGAAAGTGTGTAGTATGTTTTCTTCTGTGTGAGAAATGGACAGGAATGTTACCGCGGAAGACATTTCAAAATGGAACATCTTGGGTGTCATGTGAGGTGTTTCTGTGGCATGGAAATCCATCATGCCTGCAGTAATTCAGAAGTTCTTTGTGAAAAATGGCATCAGTACTCCACAGCCACACTGAATGCCCCACTACTTCTAACAGGTTTCTTAATTTAGACAATCTGTGCCTACCATTGGTGATCAGCCAACAAGTCTGGACAGCTCTGGCTCTGGCCATGCATCTGAGAGGCAAGAATGAGAAGACTACTTCCTGCCCTACCATCTTACAAAGATGTTCTAATGGCACTGTGAGTGCTAGATTTGATAGTAAATTCAGATGAGGAAGATAACACAATGGTGAAAGCTATGGATAAACATTAATTCCAAATTAGTCTGGGAATGCCATCAATCCTTGGTGAAACTGGTAGAATATAACAGGATCCAACTGGTAGGGGTGCCTGGATGTAATGAAATTGATGGAAATGAAATAGCTAACCAATTAACCAGGATAGGCTGCTCACATCCACTCATAGGACCTGAGTGTGCAATTGGCATATCTACAAAGGTTGCCAGGGTGGTGATGAAGGACTGACGAGCAGGAAACATGAGGAGCATTAGCAGCCCATCAGTGGACAAAAGCAGGCTAAGGGCTTTCTTAAAAAAGCCTCTGTGAAAAAAAGTTGGGGAATTGCTCAGACTGACCACAGACCAGCCAAGAATAATGACAGGGTTGCTATCAGGACACTGTCATTTAAAAGGACATTTATTTGAACTAGGGTTGGTAAACAGTCCTGAGTGTGATGCAAGCAGGCATCTGAAACAGCCTCACAAGTTTTTTGTAACTGTGAAGCTTTGGCAGCCTTAAAAGGCCAGGTGCCTGGGTCGACAATCTTTGAAACCAGGTAACTTACAGAAATCTCTGTTAGCACAATACTGCAGAAAGGATCACGTGTGGTTGAAGTGCATTGGTCACTAAAGTGCCCACCCTTCTTTTATTCTATTCAATTCTAAGCTATGGATAAACTAAACATTTCTGTGCCTAAAGTATTAAAAAACAACCTGAAATAATGGTCAATTGATTCCTATTTTAAGAACCAATAAAAACAGATAAAAGATTGATGAATGTACCAATTTTTTGTGGGCTTGTTTTCAGTGTGTAAATCACACTACATTATGTTACAGGTGTGCAGAAAAACAAATAAAAGAAAAAAATGCGTTTTTTATTATTATGCTACTATATAAAAGAACTATAGAATCAAATGTTATTTCATTATTTTAATTAACTAACCTAATACAAGGTAAGTGCACATTGTAAACTGGATTATTCAAAACTGTATAACTTGAAGTGCAATTTTTTTGGACCTGGGCACTTCAAATTAGCAAAGTTTCACTATACTGTGCTTTATAGGACAGATTCCACACAACACTCACCCAGGAACTGAGGAGTTCGAACCAAGTCAATAGGGCATGGATCCAAGGCAGAATAGTTGCGATATAACACCGTGATGTCAGCTGGGTTTAAAGAGTTGTGTGACAGCATTGATGTGAGGACCTGGCATGCTTGTGGAAATCTTGCAGCACCATTCAGTGCCATCGTGATGGGGGTGACATCATGCTGGCTGTCACAACAGAGAATTATAAAATGGTCAAAAATAAAAACTTAACACACATTCTAGCCTTCAGCAATAGACATTAATTATTTATTACGTTCATGCTCTGGCCACTTTAACTTCAGTACCCACAAGGCAGCGATTTAGGTAGTCCTCAGATTCAGTCCTCATGAGGCATTTTCACTTCAGGAGAGAGCAGAATCAGACACAGAATTCTATCGATTTTAGATATTGGGAGGCAAATGATCTGTTTTAAAACTACGTAATGAGGATTTGCTATCACCAGCTTCTAGTGTGTGAGATTGTGCTTAACTAACATACCTCTGATACTTGAATCCTTGAAAAGCTGGAGCAAAAATGGATACTGTTGGCATGTGACGTAAGAAGTATAAAGAATCCATTAAACAACAAATGAATAACTTGACTTCCAGGTATACTTTTAATAAATCGGCAATTTAGCCATGCACTTCTGTGCACAATTTCCGCTGGTACAAATTTCATCTACTTAAAATTTCAAAGTTTTGCAGTCACCATGTCTACAATACAAAAGAAGTTAGCTCAGAGTTATGGACCTAACACAGTACATTCCATGCTTGTAACCTGGTAAAAGCACAGCTAACTTACAAAACATTGTTAAAGAAATTATGGAAGAAGGGCAAATATACATGGCAGTTTAATAACACACCTTTGTCACAAACACTTATACGTTTCTAACATAAAAACTGAAACTGCTGACTGTGATGGATATATATGAGGACAGTAAAGAACATAATAATTAATATAATTTAACAAATTCACTGCTTACTTCTGCCGTGCACAGTGAATAATCTAGTGTGATAGTCGCTTCATGTTGGAGCCACCCTTGGGCTCCTGGGACAGGACCTGCAACAGTACCTGACTACACATATGTATGGTGTCCATGACACACTATTTTCTGCAACACATTTGTAATATTATGAAAACAAATGTTCAACAGACCCATATGGAAAAACAATTACTCCAAAAACGAAGAATGGGAAGATAATGCAAAAAAGAATGGCTACAAAAAGTGACTGTGGCATGGAATTACAAAGTTGTATCATATTACAATGAAAAGAGCACAATGACACTGGAAAAAGAAAAAAAACTTATCTAAACAGAGATACAAGAATAATTATGGCTCTTGGATCCTAGCTTCCTCCTGCAAATCACATACAGCGAAACTCATTTGAGATGGCAACACACAAGATATTTCCCACTTTAGAATACTTCAGTTCCAAAATTTTTCTATATGAGCAACATACAATTTGTTCCTTTAACCCTTATCCTGCTAACGTGGAGAATAGGGTGAGCTCCTAATAATGCCAGCAGATGGTAGATGCGATTTAACTTGGCGTTTAAAGAGTTAATATGTTTTCCACTTAAAATAACTTCCTACTGAAAATGTATCTCAAAGGCATAAAAAGTTCACAACATTAAGAACTTTTTACCCCTCCTATTCATTTTTCACATTTTGTGATCCTTCTGTCATTGCGTATAGTTGTAACTGTTGATCTGAATGCTCCATGGCACTGACAGCACTGAATTATTCATCTGTGATGTGCACTGGCAGCCACAACAATGGACATCATCTCATGTTTGTTGACTATTTTTAACATGTATGTACTATTCAAATGCAGCTCACTGGCTTAATGTCTTGACATCTGTATACTGTGAACCTACCAAATACGTTTACGTCTTCATTCCTATGTCTTTTACCCCTTTGGCACTGAATGTTACTGACTGGTTACATGCAATGTGATGCTCAAACGTTGTATGTGGTGTCTTGGTGACAGACAATTATGGCTGTTGTTATTCCGAGTTCAGGCAATAAACAAATCATTTAATTAAGGCACAAGAGTCAAAATCATTCAAATTTCATACGTTCATTCTGTACACTGTGTTTTCACCACCCTACATTGTGCACAACAAGTACCTTAAAAAGGCTGCACTTATTTTTGAAGATCCACTGCACACAAACTCTGAGGACCAAACACTGATACTCATGCCAGGGGAAATTAATACTTTGATAAGTGTAACCTTGTCCCACTGCCCCAAACTGTAACATTATATTGGTGCAGTTCATTTCCCCATGTTTTCTCTACATGATACACAAAACCAAGAGGTGCATTGCATTGTACAGTCCAAGGAGAAACGTTGGTCTTTCTTTCTGCACACAGAGGGTGACACTCTATCAGAAATTTAATTCAGAATTCATGTACCTAAAAAGCTGTTAAAGTCTTTGCCAAATTGCTAGGCTATGTGCTATTTAGAAGCTTAATATGTGCTACGCGGTTAGTGTAACTCACACCACAGAATTTTGTATAATGACCAATTTGGTATTACTGATAGTTGAGGGGGGAAGTAGACAGACAGAGAAAAGAAATGAAGAAAGAAAGGAATCAGGTTGGCAACATGTTAAGGCAAAGTTTCTTGAAAACCTGTCTATTGGTTTAAAAGTTATTAGCAAGAACAGACACACAGACACGATGACACCACACATCCATTTCTCTGTATACACCAAGGACACTAGGCTCAAGACAGAAGTATTTTAGGCTATAAGGCACATGATTCAACTTACTGAACATACTGTATGTAAAAATAGAATAAGTTTAATATCACTCATGGCACATTCCAAAATACTGTTTTGCCAGTCTTCTGAGTTCTGAAGGAAGCTTAGGATGGTAGTTTTGAGAACACGGGAAAACACTTCAATCTGTTGAGCAGCTGTTGAAATACTGGTGATCTCTCCCTGGAATCCTGCATCAGATATCAGCTGTGAAAAATAAAGCACTATTATACCACAGTATGACCTGCTTGTGGTAGAGCTCAAACATGTTCTCCTTTGACAAAACCACTTACTTCTAGATAAATACTGCACAGTAAATATACAATGTCCTTATCACTCAAACCCCAGGGTGGAACTTTTTTGCCAGAAATATATTCAGCAGTACAGGTTCCCTCCTGTCTTGCTGGGCATTTTTTATGAAGTGAAAAAGAATGCCCTATGTGAAAACTATGTCTGTCCAGACCTAGTATCAGTGACTACACTGTTTGTCAGATTTTAACAAAGGTTGGTATGAAAATTCTTTATAAAAGGTTATAATGCAAGCACATGTTTCATGAAAACTGGCTTTGTGACAGTCATACTTCACTTCAAGGTGTAAAAGAATTCCCACTTGTACTTTTCATATTTCTTGACAGATTTGGATGATGTTTGATACAGAAGATCTCTGTATAATGCTGATGAGCAAATGTGAATTCTGCAAAAATTGGTTTAATGAAAGCCATATTTTACTCATGGACATAAGTAAAATGTTGCCCATATTTTCTACATTTTTGTCTGATGTAATGAACGGAATTCAAGAAGGGTTGCATATGAAAAGTTACAATTGGCTATCACCAACAACTGACATCCAGCATTTCAGCATCACACTGCATGACCAGTTCATAATGTTCAGCACCCAAGGACAATGAGCATACACACATTACTGTCAGTATTTTCCAGATTTATTGTCCAAATTGGGTAAAATTCAGTAAAATAAATCTGCACATGTAGTGTACCCTATATTACAGGTACTACTACTACTACTACTATATCACCATATCTGATATCTTGTACTACCCTTTGCTTAAGCATTCAGCAGCCCTGCACTGTGAACAATGTGCATTACCTAGCTGATGGAGATGTTGGTAAAGATATTTGGTTTGAAGAAATGATAGCCCAGGTACCTAGATCTTAATATTGCTAGTGCTTCAATGTGACAAAGAACTTGTGAGGCTGTTTCAGTTGCCTGGTCACATCTATTATATCCAGGAATGAATACCAGCCCCAGTTTAAATTATGTATTTTTAGGAGTTCCTTGTTAGCAGACCCATCAGTATTATTGGCTGGTTTCTGCTCAAGCTGTATAACTCCCCAGCTCTTGCAGCAGATGGTCTTTTAAGAAAGCCCTTAGCCTGCCTTTGTCTATGAGTGGACTGCCAATACTTCTTGTGTTTCCTGCTTGTCCATCCCCTCATCACCCCCCTGGCAACCTTTGCGGATATGGCAAGAGTATGCACAGGTCCCATAAGTGTATCTGAGGAGTCTTGCCTGGCTAATTGATCAGCTAAACTTTATATGAAACATCCCTGTTGTTGTAGCAAACACAGTATCTATAAATATTCATGATTACAACCAACCCCCTTGTAAATAGTTTTATTTATATGGCAACTAGTTTTGATCCTAAACTCGGGTCATTATCGAGCCATAACACAAGAACTTTAAATATATATATATAGCAACTAAAAGCACAAGTTGAACATCTCCTTCTTTTACATAAAAAAATACATTAAAATGTATGTGAAATGTACAAGTAAAAACACTTATGGATGATAATTGTACTTTTCCATTCCAATGCCCCTTGTCAGGTCCATTGTTTCTTATACTTCTGCCCACTTTCCCTGTTCTTCCAATAGGTTCACTCACAGCCCCACTCCTGATCAACCCTGTCCATGTATCTACACTGTTTCTCCAAACAAAACTTAGCCTCTCTCCTGGAAATGAATAAAACATATTCCTCCAAAACATTCATAAATGTCTAAAAAAATACACGGACAAACCTTGATAGTGAAGTTAAGCATGAGGCAGTCAGGGTATTCTTCAGCCAGTTGATAGATGAGAGAGTGCCAAGTGGGATGTTCTATCAACTCTGTTAGCCAGGCAGGAGTCTGTATACAATACAGCAATTATAGCATTGGCACGCACAACAAGGAGATCAAAGTTCCAGGCCTACAATCTTGTGTTGTTGTGTCATGTTGAGATAATATAAATTTATAATCCAAAAACAGCATCCAATATAGCTCATGGGTTAGCAGCTAAACTGTGTGCAAGTGACGATATGACTAATGTTAAGTAGAATCACAACTTTTTGTTTTCACCCACAAATATACTACGGTAAGGAAGGTTATTTGAATAAATCATGTAGGGATGGGGAGGAACACACACATGCGAGCATATGTACATGCATGCGCGCATGCACGTACACACACAACTCTTATTCCTTTGGGCCAGACACTCAAACTTACCTCACCCTCTTCTGTAAAAATTGTATCTGCTTTCTTTGGATCAAATGTCTTCAGAATCATATCCTTGAGACGGTTTTCAACCATTGCTTGAACATCTGTCACCTTAACTCCTGTTAAATTGAATCAACATCAGTTTAAGGCAATAAAATGACTCAAAACTGTGTGTGTGAGAGAGAGAGAGAAAGAGAGAGAGAGAGAAAAAATAACACAGTAGCCTGAAAAGTAAAGTTTTCAGCAGTGTTTGTGGTATTAAAGCAGTCCTTAATTGCAGTCATCACAACTTCATTAACACTTAATATCAATTTGCTGGAATATGGATGGCCACATGTTTCAATGGAAACAGTCATCTTCAGGCCATCTGGCTTTACAATAATGTAAACTAATTGCAATTACATTAAAACTGTGCCATTGGATTGAGATCTCAAACATAAATTTATCAGTATATAATGGTAATATTGAAACAGTTATATACTCCACAGAACAGTTGCTCTACTTCCATTTTTATCCTCTTAACCATCTGAACAGTAAAAAAACTGTTCATACATGCCATGTCATGCACTCTAGTAACTCATCAAACTTTAACAAATTTGTAATATATACAATCAGAGAACCACACCACCAATAACAGTGAGACAAGTTGGTGAGAGGGAAGAAAATTTCCAACACAAGGAACAGTAAGGAAAGAAGTAACCTCATTACTCAGTAACATATACAGCAATGTTAAATAATACCTACTTATACAGTGGCCAAGCACAAGGTGACTATACTTCAGAAGTATGTTCCCTGAGTCAACTGATAGAAAAAAGTCATATAAACCATATCATATTCCAATATTGCTATTCAGTCAAGTCACCTATATCTTTGATCAAACTGAATGCTAGGGTAGTCTGCTGGTACTACCGTAACTGTTCAATTCTCAGTCTGCCTAACCCAGTTGGTACGGCTATGTCTTGCTGCACAGCACTGTTATTCCAAATGTCTTTCATTTCATATATAAGAAATATGCAAACATGCATTTTGCACATGGTTTTTTCAACTGAAATGGCAGTAGGTCCACTTAAATAGTGATGATAAACAGGTCACTAAATTTCTTGCTGAAACACATTTCTGAAAGTACACAGAATTCTGAGGGGGACTAGTTCTCTTCCATGAGTAAGTGCAGGACATGGGCAACCAGTACAGTGCAGCACAGCCAGTACACAGGTGTATTAGTGTGATCAAGTAGTTCTCCAAGTAATTTGAAAAACAATACACATCTTCCAATCAATGCTGTGAACTTCAAAGCAGTCTCCTTGTGACTTTATACAGGTAGCCCAGCAACTGCCCCACTGTTTGAAGCATTTTGTAAAGCATGCTGTTTGAAATTTGGCAAGCAGCTCCTGCAATTTTGCTTGAATCATGGTGGTATCATTCAATCTCCTTACCCTTTCATGTTATCTTGAATTTTGGGGGAAAGAAAAAAGTCACATGGTGTGCTAAATCTGGTTAGCAGAAAGGGTGTGTAAAGACAGTCAATTTTTTTTTGGTTACAAATACATGCACAGACAAAGCACAGTGAGCAGGCACATTGCCAAGGAGGAAAAACCCATCCGATGTGTTCAGACTCTGGCCAATTGCTCTGCAGTGACTGAAATGAAATTCCCAACATGTCAGCAACTTCACGGACAGTTATTCTTCTATTCTTAAGGATAAGTTCCTTCACGTGACTGACATTTTCATTTGTTCTATTTGTTGATGGATATCCTGAGCATTCAATAGCTTCCATAAAGGACAAGCCACTTCTAAAAATCATAAAACCACTCAAAACCTCATGTTCTTCTCACTCTCTGTTCCACAAAAACTACTTTCAACATTATAAAAGCTTTTATTGTATTTCTGCTTGTTTAAAGAAAAATGTGATGTAGGCACAATGTTCTTTCAAGTCTGCCATTTTCTAGGTGTGATAAAATTGCAAATGGAGCAACAAACACCTGTATTTAACAAGACATCACTCAAAAATCACATTTGATACAGCCATATTTCAAGCAGGAAAGGATTCAGCAGACTCTACTCTATCTGCACCTAGCAGTTAAAGTTTGTGTGAGTAGCAGTAAATTCGTCTTGCAGCAGCCCATACACTGTTGGATGGTAAGATGTATATCATAACTGTTGCCACTGCTACCATGCCCATCTAAAATTTTGTACAGAATACAAAAAGCAAGCTGCCTAAAAAGTTGAGCTTGGAACATGGTGATTCCTCAAAAACTGAGCCAAGGGCATGTAAAGAGACCATAAGTGTCGACTGTTCAGTGGATATGGTAAAGCCAGTGAAGTTTATGTGAAAACCACCAGGGATATCATTCACCACACTTCAATAACATGAACAATGTTTAACCAAGCTCCCCTCCAAGAATAAGCCATTCAGCAAGGAGATTCGCCATCTGTGCCACAGCACTGTAGTTGTGAGACAAAAGTTCAATAACTTGCTCAGGATTTCCACCTGCTTGGAAGTACCTATAATAATATATGTTCACATAATTCAGTAAAAGAGGCATACTGTAAATTGACATAAAAAATTAATGACACTAACATTCCAATAACTAAAAAATAAACCATGTGTTGAAGTATTTTAATATTGTGTGTACTGTGAATGGTATAAAAATAAATTCACAAAACCGACCTTACATGCACTGGATATATACACAACAGATGCACAAAATCTCCTGGTTTGAAGGTTTCCACATCAAAAAATTTTTCTTTTGATCCCCTTCTGCTTGCAACATTTGAATGACATGCCCGATAATGTGTTGCTCAATGCTGGTACCAGTATTTAATAAAATGAAAGGAAATATAACTTATGACTTTATGCAGTATAATACTTGCAATGAGATTAAATTTACACCAAAAAAATCTGCATCTACAAAAGGTATAAGATTGCTGAAGCATATAAAATACCATTAAGAAAATAAAATGTTCATCGCACTGTGTCCCTGAGCATGGCTGCTGTCATGGGAGCTTCATCACACAGGAAGCCTGCACCCCCCAGATATTCAGAGCATTCAGAGGCTCTTCTATGAAATAAGGTAAGCTGAAGTGCAAAGGATAAACAAACTCTAAATTCTCAGTGGATGCAGATGTAATATATGAAGAATCTGCCGTACTCAGGGAAACTTCTACGAACCTTTTCAGCTGAGTAAAGATGCCTGGTTCCATAATGTAGTCAGGTGTGCTGAACTTATCTAGGCACTCTTGCAAGACTTCTTGTGGGTTTTCAACTGGTTCTTCTCCTCCTTCAGACTAAAAAAACAACAAGAAACTTAACTTACCTAACTACATATATAATACTTTCATGATTTCTTAAATGCTAAATGTGTGATGTGGGTTCTTGTACCACAGGCCAATGCTTGGACTTACACATTCATTAAACCATATATATACATCATATCTATCAATAGCAGACTAATCTGCTCCATGTAGTTATTGACTTTTCTCTTGAGACCAGTGATATATGGGTTCAGTACTGAAAACTTCATAGTGGGGGGGGAGGGGGGG
>Ga0268261_10002586_pt1 | contig 13014 bp, 8 predicted proteins | sample TergutNc150P1_FD_190353 | JGI IMG/M metagenome (GOLD analysis project Ga0268261, IMG submission 190353) | Nasutitermes corniger P1 segment gut microbial community from laboratory colony in Florida, USA - Nc150 P1 (SPAdes) (version 2) | ecosystem: Host-associated > Arthropoda: Insects > Digestive... | reverse complement strand
ATTTCCAGTCGAGACAGACTGATCGCGTCATAGCTGGGGTTAAACGCTTCGAAAGAATGGGGAACTGACAAAAAGACGCTTAGTCGCAACTATGCGCGTTCGTCTGTGTCGCAATGAGGAAATGTACAAATCCTAGCTGCAACTGTTTTAACGTACAAATCCAGTAAATATCCAAAATTAATATGAACAATGTAACGTACCCTAATTTACATTTTACTTCATTACAAAACCATATCCTTATACCTGAATGGACAGACGTTCGAACGTCCATCCAAGCTGCCACATTCACTAGTCGTCGCAGGTGGGCTGGCGTAGCTCAGGGGGAATTATTTCACCCGTCCTATTAAGACTGTGCGTAAAAGATATGCCATCGCCTTCCTGCCACTCGAGCTGGCTGTCTATGCGGTCGACACGGCCGTCATAGCCTTGTCTCGTCAGCCAGCGCTACTCGTCAAATACTTGGAGACTTATCTGAGCAACCTAAAACAGTGGCTGAGTGAATGGAGGATCGCCGTCAATGTCTCGAAGAGCTCTGCAATGTTTTACGCCAAGGCCGGTAGGCGCATCCCGAACCCCCGAGCAGTACAGCTCTTCGGGGAACCAATCTAATGGGTCGACGACATCCGTTTTCTTTGGGTGACCCTTGATAAACGGCTCAACTGGTCGAAAATTATCGCCCAGGTGAGAAAAAAAGCGGGACAGAGACTGGAAACGCTTGGATTTCTCCTGAACAGGAGAAGCGTTCTCTCCATCAGGAATGGTGTTTTGCTATATAAGCAACTCATCCGATCCATGATGGACTATGCGTGTCACGTTTGAAGGGCAGCCGATCGCTCCTATATGAAGAAACTGCAAGTACTGCAGTCCAAGTGTCTTCGCATTACTAGCAAAGCACACTCCTACATTTGTAACAGGAAAATTCGCGACGATTTGCGAGTCCACTGTTCCTCCGACCATGTCAGTTCTCTGACAGATTTGACTCGAAATTAGCTGATGTGGAGAAACCGCTAGTTTAACAGCTTGGCAGACACTTGCGCTAACCAAGGTTCGACCGTCTCCTAATAAGGGGAACCCAGTATTGACATTTCGTCATGATTACCCTAGGTTTTTCCACGACTTTCCTCAGTGGTTAGGCAAATGCCAGGGTATAACTTGCAAAGTCGGGGAACAGCCCGCACCTCTACCAAATAAGGCGTTAATTTTTAGGCGATTAGTTTATACTTAACTTTAGTTTTACCACTCTGGGTTCGAATCCAAGAAGCCTTCCATTTAAAATTTCCCCTCCACAATTAGGACTTATTGCAACGGACCATAGTATGTTCGCGTCGAACTTTTTTAACCGTGACCCGGAATCGTTAATTTAAGCATAAACCCTTTTATAGTTCTAGGTGTCTCTCACTGATCCCAAATATGCGGTTAACGCAGGAATTGCTTTAATGACCGAGGGACGTGGATTTGCCCGAAGCGCAAGTCTGCGCCCTCAAATCTTTGGTTGGTTGGTATTTTTCCGCGAATTCATTCACTCTTCGGTCGTTACAAGAAGAATACAAAGCAAGATAGCCAGCTAAAAGACATCAATAAGAAATAGCCATACCTGACACATCAATAGAAAACTGCCGGCTCTTTACCCAGATGAGTATTTTTTTTGTACTATAGAAAGAAATGTTTGCCTGCGACACCAAAATGAGTGATATTGGCGGTGATGACCAGAAGGGAGTAAGCGTCGTTCGACACCAAAATCACAGACACCCACAGGTAGTGCACGGGTTGCCTGCCATCCAACCAGATACCTCCTCGCTGCACACCTAGCGGCTGACCTGACGACCCTTCACCTCACAGCAGTCGTGCTCCTCACCGCAGTTATTATCTCTGGGGAAACCCAGTAATATACACAGACTAAACCACAGCAGTTGAGCCGTAATCTTTACAAGTGTACAAATTCTAGACCAATAAATTTTGTGTTATACTGTGATTAACACTGAGAACTATCCCACAGTATCCCACAAGTGCATTGTGCTGCTTATAACAGCCAAATTGCGCCTTGACAAGTATAGCGTAGTTCATGCCAATTAGGAAAGCCTTGACATCAAACAACTGAAACTCATTAAATGTGGATTATAATAAACGTAATATGACCCTTGGGTTTTTATTAACGAGCCTGTATGTTACTGCGTAATTCAGCCTCATGTATCTACCCTTTGAAAGTCCCAGTTTCATAGCAGCTTTAAGATGTACTGAAGATTGTCGTCTTCATTTTAGGTTTTGTACGTTATTCTCATTTACATTTAATTTAGTACAATAAAAGGTACCGGCTGAGTTTCAACAGGCTTCTCCCTAGCGGTTGTTACAAGGCAAATTGTGACAGCTTACTATATTCGACTGTTGAAAAATATGATTCCCTCAAAATATTACTCTTAAAGAAATTACTCTACCTTATACCGTGTCTTCTTCAAAGCAGTTTATGTCGGAAGACAACACCTCTTCTTGACGACAATCAAGGCGTCGAAGCTACCCGGAAGTTGCTTTGTGACAGTGCTTCAAGTAGTTAAACCTATAATATGGCAAACATTCTGAAGTTTCCTTTGTGTTTTATGAGGCCATTTTGCATGCAGGTGTCCCTCCATTTATGTCATTTTTACTTGGTGCACACAGTACTAAAAGTAATATATTAATAATCTGAAGAATCTAAAGAGCAATTAATCCATACCTGGGCCAATAGTAGGATGGATTATAACAGAATATGATCAATCGGAAGCAACTATAACCCTCATAATACAGTTCGTGATTTGCTGTATCCTTACTAAAAGGAAACTCATATATTCACAGCAAACCTGCTCACACAAACCACTCTGTCTGACTCACTTGATGACAACTCACAGAATCATTACTTTTACTGTTGTCTGACTCACTGAAATCATTTGAATTTCTAACACTACCTGATGAGGAATCATCAGAACCAGATCCCCACTGCTTTCCTAAAGGATCATTGTTACTGTCTGCACATGAACATCAACATCATCATTATTATTATCATCAACATCATGACCAAAATCGTAGTCGACGGAGCTATCGTCTTCTTTCTTCTTTAAACTTGCTTCCTGCACGAAGCAATCTTTCAGCTGCTCTTGTGACAGACCCTTCGTGAACCTCTCATTACCCTTTAGTACTTCTGCTTCATGTAGTTTTAAGCGCTTTCTGTACTTCGCTTTACCAGCATCAGGCAACATTTGCCAATTCCTTTGAGATTCCTTCTCTCTTTATTCAGGGACAAATTGGGAATTTTTTCTCATGAATATTTTCAGTAACAGCTGATAAGCATTTACAGATGGTGGTCCATATCCTCTTTGTACAAAGGGTTTTCTTCAGGCACTTGCGTTTCCATCTTTGTATCGTTTATCTTACTGCTCATGGTAGCAGTTTTGTTTGACGCTGGCATTAATGTGGCTGGTGTAATTTTGGGTGGATTGAATACAGTTCATATCAATTATGCTGTGAGTTTTTTCATCATTTGGCAGTGGAAGTAGTAAGCAATCACGTTTGGGACGTTCATTGACCCTGTGATGCCACACTTAAACAAACCTAACACTCCCCTTCTCCTTCTTGCCTCCAGGCGGTCACGTAATGTAAATAAAGGGCCCAGACAGCTTGGCGACGGGCAAAACCTAACTTTAACTTTCTTATTATTCTAAAACCTAACCTTCCCCTCCCCCTTCCCCGAGGCGGTTACATGATGCAAACAAAAGACGACAGACAGTATGGCGCCGGGTTATATGTAACTTTAATTTGTTATTATTTTGAAACCTAACCCTCCCCTCCCACTGCCCACAGGCGGACACATGATATAAAACAAAGATGGCAGACAGTATGTCGCCGGGAAGAACCTAATTTTAACTTGTTATTGTTTTGAAAACTAATCCTCCCCTCCCTCCCCCAGGCGGTGACCTGATGTGAACAAAAGACGACAGACAGTTTGGTGCCAGGTTAAACCTAACTTTAAATTATTATTTTGAAATTTTGTTATTGACATATGATGTAAACGAAAGATGGTGGAGGGTTTAATGACCTTCTTGCTAAACCGAACTTTGACTCGTTAAGGTTACTTGATGTAAACGAACCCCTTGGACTCCCTGGTGCTTGCGCCATTTTGAATTTACGGAATATGGCGGCTAGAGCGGCAATTTTAAATCTAACTTTAACTTAGTATTTTGAAAAATTGTTATGATTACATGATGCAAACAAATGCGCCATTTTGAATTTTTGGCAATATAGCGGACGCGCGCGCATTTTAAAATATGTTACTAACCTAACTTTAACTCTGTTATTGTAATAAGGCGGCAATGTTACAATATGGCAAACACGCGCGTTATTTAAATTAATGCTAACATAACTTTAACTTTGTTATTGTAATAAGACGACCATTTTACAATATGGCGACTAGCGCGCCAATTTTAAATTTGTTACTAACTTAAACATTTACTATTGTAATAAGACTGCCATGTTAAAATATGGCTCCCACTTTATACAACACTAGAAAGAGTTGGCTGAAGCGGTAAGATGTCTGACTCATAATTGAAAGATTATAGGTTCGAATCCTGCGGTTTTAACCATTTTGTTTTTAAGGAAACTTTAAGGAACACAATTAAAGTTATTATGCTTGTACACTTACACAAATAAAGTTGCCGCAGTATTTACTGTACACATAATTGGTTTTAACACTCAAAGTTTTTATTTACTGCACATATTCGGTAATCTTCCTAACTAATTAACACAGAGCGATTTTAAAATTTCAGGACCGGTTTTAACACATAATCTACATTGGCACTCATTTTTCCAAGACAGATTTGAGAACGTTTCCTACAGAACACTAATCCGGTGTGAAATATGTCTATTGGAGAATGTCGGGAACAGAACCTGGTGTACAATTTAGTTAGCTAAACACCTAGTTCTATCTAAATCCAAAGCAAAAGTATCAAATCTGCACTCATGTTTTTATATTAACACGTCATTTGTGATATATTTTAAACGTATTTTGATACACGCAACACCGTAAGCTAGAGAGGATAAGCGAATTCTTTTTAACGCACTTTGGGAAAATATTTGATCAGACGGGAGCCGTCCATTAGTCTTGCTTAAAAGGATATTAGAAATGTGTCACAACCAGATGCTAACAGGAAACTGTGTTTTGCAAGTACCTTAAAAGTGCCCCATTTTCCTGCAGTAATTTTTCAATATGTTCAGCATAATTTATATTTATTGCATCGCACATAGAAATTGATTTGTTTTACTGAGTTCACTTTTCAACTTTAAAGGCTGTGGGTTTATACTGCTTGGAGGCGGCGGTGGCGGAGGTTTATATACACGTTTGCTAGTTGAGTTAAACTCCGTGCACACTGCTGGAGAGCAGGCTAGTAAATGAGCTAGTGACGAGCCATAAGGTGCGTACCCAGGTGCACTATGTTGACCCACGAGGCCAGATACTTTGGATAAATGTGAATATTTTGTCTACATCGCCGCAGAGTAAGTACATTAAAATTCCTTTTAGACAGATAGTATCACAAACCCACTTAGAAGTTTGTTGACTTTCCAGGCTAAAGTCATTAGCGTAATGGTTTGTTTACTACTTTTAGACTATAAACTGAAGTGTCCTGGCCATTTTGACTTAAACATTTATAAATTACCTCCTTTTCAAACATTTGAATTACAAACCTGATTTTAAATTACCGTCCACCACCATGTTACAATATGTCTACCACCGCAGGAGGTTTAAAATTTAAAAGGGCCGTTTTAAACTTTTTAATATCAAACCGAGTTTAAACCTGGAGTGTACGAACCTGTTGGAACCTGCTTGACGTTATGCCTTTTTAAAATTTCGGTTATGAACGACCCTAGGTTTTACCTGAATATTAGCCGGAAGACGATTGCTTTTATATGAGCAGTATGAAACAATTATGGAAGTTAGCGTTTTATTAATTAGCGTAGTTAAAAACATTAAAGCGGCTGAAAAAACTAATGGGGTTTCTTACAAGTGCATTAAGTCCATTTTAGGAATTACAGTTATTTTTGATACACGTAAAGCAATTTTATTGGAAAGATACCAAGTTTGACTTATGTAATAGTACTTGTTACGAACAACAGAAAGTTGGCCACAGAGAAATTGTCACGCCGTTACTGGTACCTGCCGCACAATGAGATACACGGGTACCCAAAAACAAACCACATACTCTTGTTTATAATGCCGCTCGCTGTAGGTGCCAGTAAGGGCGTGACAATTTTAAACCTATCTTAACTTTGTTATTAATTTGAAATCTAACATTGACCTTTTTAAACCTAAATGCTGGGTAAAGTTCAGTTACGTTCTGTTTGGTTGGTTTGTGCTGTGTTTGGTTTCGGATAAGTTGGTGTCTAAACACTGTGAGTAATGAATTGCTAATAAAGTCGAAACATGTTAGTTTGTGCTTGATTACGATGTGTATGGTTGGATTAGGTTACGTTGGTGTCATACTGTGTGGAAGCAATTGCGAAATAAAGCCAAAACAGGTTACATCGTTTATGTTAGGGTGGGTTAGATCGGTTTATGTTGTGTTAGGTTTTTGGTTATGTTGGTGGTTCTGAACACCGTGAGAAAGGAATCATGGCCAAAAGTCCAAACATGATAGATGTTTATGTTATGCTGGGTCAGGTTGTACTACATTGTGCTTGGCTGCTTTTGGGGTTAGGTCCTAAGATAAACTTTATTTAACTGTGCTGATGTCCGGAAAGTCATTTTCCTCACGTCATGACAGCGTAGTAACATTAAAAATGTTTATTATAAACGACCCTGATAGCGATGTAGACGCGAATTACACCATCTGCAGTGTTGCGTGTACGGGTCTTTCTGCTTCCAACACACTACAGCGCTTCTTTTTTCATAAGTGGACGCGGAATTTTTCCTCGCCATTTAGCATGCGAACATTGTAATATGCATTACGAATCTTTTAACACCTTAAAATACAGACTTCGAAGTGGAAATAATGGAATCGGAACTCAGCATTTCCCATTCAGTAACACTGGCGCTGTTCTACATGTCTGTAACGTTGTTTTAACCTGGATTAATCTCCAACTTGATGCGCAAATTATTTATTTAATACAATACATTTATTAAAACCCTCTATATGTATCGCGCATCATCCTGCTCATCTTTAAAAGGTATACGTCGCAATTGTATATATGTGCGGTCTCTGGTATCGCCACTCCCTGCATGTTCTGCGTGGTTAAATACTATGTATTTAATACTCGTCTAGTAGTTTTCTCCGTTTAGATATTTTTATACACTGCGGCCTATAAGTGACATTCACTTCCAAATGTTTATCTTAGCGGTGCACTCCAGACAAACCGTATACCTAAAGCATATGTTGCTAGCTTGTAAACACCTCTTAATAATGATTTTAGCCTGCAGATACAAGAATTCCTCACCGTCTAGCCTTCTACTAAACTGCACTACCCACCCCGTTCGTCACGTTTGACCGTATCTCATAAGCTACGCTAGTTCTTAAATGTAGTAATAATTGGAGTCAAATCCGGTACCCTATAAATAAGAATTCTAGTTCATAACTATTCATCATATTTTGTATGCAATTAGCATAGAATATCTACTGTAAACACTGTGCTCATAGCCGTTACGTAAATGTATACGTAAAATGTTAATAATTTATGCAGGTAACAAATATTCTATATCCCTTTTAGTTACGTAAGTTTAAACAGCGTTTTCCTTGAACTATTTTCAGTATTACTTGAACGTAATTAACTGTCAACAATCACAAAGAACCCTGCATTTAATTACGTCCTAGGGTCATTGTTTCGAGTCGTAAGCCTAGTAAATCGTGCACGTTATATTTGCCTGATGTTGACATTTTCCCTGCTAAAGTATGCCTGTGAAAAGTAATAGTTTTTTCCTTTCAGTTTAAACGTACACAGTGTCTCAAATACTAACAATAACAGTCCTCCTTCTTTCTAACTCCGTTTTATGTTACGTATTTCAAACATTACTTCAATAATGTAAGCATAACATTTATTATCTAAATGGCTGATATAAAATCAGTAAACGCAACTTACAGACTTAGTCATAACTATAATAATATTAAAACACACATGAGATAAACGGGTACGGAAAAACAAACCGCTTACCGCTGTTTATAATGCAGCTAATAAGCATAAAAATACAAGCACGAACTAACTACATCAAACTTTGGGTACTTTTCTAACAAAATAACCTTAGGCGTATCAGGAATAACTGTAATTCATAAAATGATTTTTACGCGCTTTTAATGTAACACTCATTAGATCGTTAACCGCTTGTAATGTTTTTAACTACACTAATTATTAAGAACGCTAACTTCTATAATTGTGTCTCATACTACTCACATAAACCAAGCGTTTTCCGGTAAATATACATACTGTCGTTCATAACTAATAACTAGAAAAAGCATAAGGTGAAGCAGGTTCCAACAAGTTCGTACACTATACAATAATCTGTATTATTTTCCTAGCAAAAGCAAACGAGCGTACACGACGTACAATAACGTATCAATTTCCCCGTACACGCTGTGCTTATGTGCTTTACGTAGTTCTTAATATAGTATTGATTGGTAAGTTTTCACACTGTATTGTTAAGTTACGTTAGCCGAGGGCAAAGTTCCGTTCAGTGAAAGTACATTTAATTTTCGTGCGAGTCGCATTGCTTAGATCAGTTTGTTTGGGCCATAGACAAATATCCTGTTGTCAGTTTCCCAGTCTGTACAGGTTAAAACACGTACATTTTCTTTCTAATTAATTTTTGCTAAAACACCCTTCACTACAACCCCTCCCATTCATGTGTAAATAAAACACGCCCCTTTCGTCAAAATTCTCAGCTTTTAAACGTGTTTCCTTGTACACCTAAAATTTTTGCGATTACTATCTTAAATTAATGAAGTCTTAAACACGCAAAAATTTAAAATTAGCGCAAAAAGTTAGGTTAGCATTAATTTAAATAAAGTGCGTGTCAGCCATATTGTAAAATGGTGGTTTCGGTAATTCAAACTAGTGTTCGTAATTAAAAGCTTTCAAAATGGAGCTACTTTAAAAATTTTTACGTCAAAATGACCGAATACATCATACTGCCCTCCAGACAAGTTGCGACATGTTTGTCTTTTTACTGGAAATTAAAATATGTCACTTGTTATCTTGAGCATCCCCCTAATGGCTATTGCATGCATTTAGCAATATATTAAGCCTACTGTACGTCACTTCTCTCATAAAACCGTAGTAATAGTTTCCAGAGGCTTTAAATTACCTTAAAACTTATAAATTCAAGAATAACAAAAATTAAATCATGTCATATAATAACTAATAAATGCTGCAAATTAAACGTTGCATCATTAGGCCGCAAAAGAAAAACCCGTTGCGCTTTTAAGCTACAAGTTCTTTAACGTAAAACTGTTTTAAATAAATATATATATATTTTCTGTATGGGTGTAATTTTATTCCCTCTATGTAGCGCTCTTTAAAGTTAAGCAATCCAAAGAAATTAAAAAACGATGTACTGGTTCGTACTAATGCAATACTTCTTTTTTTACAACGAAAACATAGCTGTCTCCTGTAAAATTATAAAAAGACCAATGTAAACCATCTTAAACGTTAAAGGTATGTCTAAAATTATTAAAACACTTAAACGTTAACGCAATACGCGTACGTTGAGTAAAACATAACACCGTAAAACAAATTGCAGAGTAAGGTACAACTAAACCAGCATGAAATGAACAAATATGTAGGAAGATCCAAATATCTGTTGTTCGTAATAAGTGCTATCACACAAGTCAAACTTGGTATTTTTATAATAATAAAAGAATTTTCGGTATATCAAAAAGTAACTGTAATTCGTGAAATATTCTCAACCCTTTTCCTGCTAAGATGGAGAAATGGTGAGCTCCTAATAATGGCAGCAGATGGCTGGTGGGATTTAACTCGGAGTTTGAAGGGTTAATGCGCTTTCAATGTAAGTAAAACTCATTACTTTTTCAGCCGCTTGTAATGTTTTAAACACGCTAATTATTAAAACACTAACTTCTATAATTGTGTTTCATGGTGTTCATATAAGAGCAATCGTCTTCCGGCTAATATTCAGGCAAAGTCTAGAGTCGTTCGCAAACAAAAACTTATAAAGGCATGAAGTCATGCAAGCTTCAGCAGGTTCGTACACTCCAGGTTTAAACTTGGGTTGGTATTAAAAGGTTTAAAATGGCCCCTTTAAGACAGGTTTATTTAAACCTCCCGCGGTGGTAGCCGTATTGTAACATGGTGATTGGCGGTAATTTAAATTCAGCTTCGTAATTCAAAGGTTTTAATGGCGGTCATTTATAATGGTTTAAGTCAAAATGGCTAGAACACCAGTTTATAGTTTAAAAGTAGTGAACAAACCATTACGCTAATTACTTTAGCCTGGGGGGTCAACAAATTTCTAAGTGCGTTCGTGACATCTGTCTATAAGGAATTTTAATGGACTTACTCTGTGGGGATGTAAACAAACCTAATGTGTTTGGCCTCAGGGGTCAACATAGTGCACCTGGGTACGCACGTTATATCTCCTCACTCGCTCAGTTACTAACCGGCTCTCCAGCAGTGTGCACGGAGTTTAAATCAACTAGCAAACTTGTATATAAACCTCCGCCACCGCCGCCTCCAAGCAGTATAAACCCACAGCCTTTAAACTTTAAAAGTGAAGTTAATCGCCGTAAAACGCTTAAATATTGGCGTGTGCCCTTCATGGATGTAAATCAACTTGCAGCTGCTGGATTTTTCTTCACAAGCTAGGGTCATGTGGTAAAAAGGCCCAACGCTCGTATTACATAGTGCTCCTCAGACACAGTAATGCCTAGTATGTGTGTGTGCATTTTTTAACTTCCTTAGCTTCGGGGTAAACGACAGGTTCCTTTACATAGTTTACGAACAACAAACCTCAGCTTGTTCGGTGAAAGTGTGCATGTTCTAACCTGTCATCTCTCGCAGTTTATTACAAGTCTTGGTGTGGTTAGTAGTGTCCAGTGCTACGCAAAATGGATTTTCTAGATTTCTCAGTTTTGTTTTTATCATTCTCAAGCGTTGGGGACTTGTGTGAGGAATTGAATACTATCGTAGTACAAGGTATTTGGTACGATACATTTCAAGATCAAAATACAAAGTGGTTGTTTCTGTTGAATGATATTGTTATAACCATTAAGAGTGATAATAGACTGTGCTTTATTCGGGCTTTAACGGAGTTACGTAGCTGGAATACTGTACTCAGTAAAACAAATGAATTACTATGTACTATGCAATAGACTTGTAAATTACGCAGAACACATTGAAAAATGTGTTGCAGGAAAAGAGTGCACATTTATGTTACTTGCAAAACTGGTTGTGACACAGTTCTAATAACCTTTGAAGCAAGACTAATACATGGACGCTCCCGTCCGAACTAATATTTGCCCAAATTGCGTTAAAAATAATTCGCTTATCGTCTCTAGCTTACGGTGTTGTGTGCATAAAAAACGATTAACATATATAACAAATGACGTGTTAACATCAAAACATGAGTGCTGATTTGATATGTTTTCTTCTGATATAGATAGACCTAGGCATTTGCTACCTGTAAATTGTACACTAGGTTCTGTTCCCGACATTCTCCAATAGACATATTTCCCACCGGATTACTGTTCAAAATAAACGTTTTCACAAGCTGTCTTGGAAAAATGAGTGCCATTGTAAAGTGTGTTATTATCGGTCCTGAAATTTTAAAATCGCTCTGTTAATAAGTTACGAAGTTTACTGAGTATATGCCGTAAATAAAAACTGTGAGTGTAAAAACAAATTGTGTACAGTAAACACCGCGGCAACTTTATTTGTGTAAGTGTACAAGCATAATATACTTCAATTCTGTGTATTTGTAAAATGAAAATTGTGTTTATTCATTTATTTTCCTTATTACCTGGGATAGGTTCCTTAAAAGCACATGGTTAAAGCCACAGGATTCGAACCTATAATCTTTTAATAATGAGTCTGACATCCAACCGCTTCAGCCAATTGTTTCTGGTTCCGTATGAAGTGGTAGCCATATTGTAACGTGGGGGTCTTATTATAATAGTAAATGTTTGTTAGTAAAAAATTAAAGTTGGCGCGCTAGTCGCCATATTGTAAAATGGCCGTCTTATTACAATAAGAAAGTTAAAGTTATGTTAGCATTAATGCAAATAACGCGCGTGCTTGCCATATTGTAACATGACTGCCTTATTACAATAACAAAGTTAAGGTTAGGTTAGTAACAAATATTAAAATGGCGCGCGTGTCCTCCATATTACCAATAATTCAAAATAGCTCGTTTGTTTACATCATGTAATCATAACAAGTTTTCAAAATAATAAGTTAAAGTTAGATTTAAAATTGCCGCTCTAGCCGCCATATTCCGTAAATTCAAAATGGCGCAAGCACCAGGGAGTCTAAGGGGCTTGTTTACATCAAGCGGACATAACAAGTTAAAGTTAGGTTAAGCAAGAAGTTCTTTAACCCCTCAGCCATTTTTCGTTTTCATCATTCATTTAGTAGCCTGTCTTAAGACAGGTCCAAAGCCTCTTCCAAAAGGAGCTCTCCACATAGTGCGATACAGAGCTTCCTCTTTCAAATGAGAGTATCCTCTCCTTTCCTTAAGGTCATCCAATAGCTTCATACGTCTTCTTCCTTGTCTTCCTGTCACTTCCTTCCCGCTTGTATCCTTCCTTCAATAACCCGTTGTAGAAGGCATTTTCTACGTAAAATGTGACCAATCCAGTTCGTCTTTCGTTTACGTATTTCATGTAGGATATTCCTCTGCTCGTTCACTCCAAGCAATACATCTTCTATTCTCACATGATCAGTCCAACTGATTTTTTCCATCCTCCTCCAGCACCACATTTCAAAACTTTCCAGGTGTTTCTGATCTACTGCCCGAAGCGTCCAAGTTTCAGCACCATATAAAGCTATGCTCCA
>Ga0268261_10002585_pt1 | contig 13020 bp, 9 predicted proteins | sample TergutNc150P1_FD_190353 | JGI IMG/M metagenome (GOLD analysis project Ga0268261, IMG submission 190353) | Nasutitermes corniger P1 segment gut microbial community from laboratory colony in Florida, USA - Nc150 P1 (SPAdes) (version 2) | ecosystem: Host-associated > Arthropoda: Insects > Digestive... | reverse complement strand
ATATATGACATTAGTCGCCTAAAAATTAATGATTTAACCCTTATCCTGCTAACGTGGAGAAAATGGTGAGCTCCTAATAATGCCAGCAAATAGCAGATGGGATTTAATTCGGGGTTTAAAGGGTTAACCAGCAATAAGTCTGGTTGGCTTCATAGGACCCAGTGATTTCCATCACTTTGGACTTCCTAAGAAGTACCTGGCTGGCAAGCAATTTGGAACACACATTGACATGAAATAAGCAATCGCCTCCTAACTACAGACACTTGACACAAATTTATTCTACACAGGGATATATATGTGATGCCACAATGGAACAAAGGGTTAAATGTCAATGGTGACTATGTGGAAGTCTGGTGTGTACCATCTGCTACCCGTGTGAATTCAGAATAAAGTTCTCGACATCAGAGTGTCTGTTAACTCATTTTCCAAAACTCCTTCGGATATTTACCCAGCCTGGAATCGTGACCTACAAGGAAGACACTGGTACACATCAACAAGTGGAGGTGAATTCAGTTTTTAACCATAATTACAATGCAAATGTCTCTTAAAAGGAATCTTTTTATATCCTATATAAATAGTCTAGCTTGGAAAGTGCAAACTGAATCCACAGCTTTATCAGATCATGTGTTACTTGCAAAAGAGGGAAAGCACTTGCAGTTTTCATTCTCCACACATTACACTACATGATAATGCACTGTTTCATACTAACACATATTCATAAATCAAGTCTTAAAAAGAACTTCCACGCTAAATGGTGGCATCTGTAAAGATACCATTCTGTATGAAGGGAAGACAAACATTTCTGTATGACAACAAAGTTTACCACATAACACTGTTTCAGCAAATCACTGTTTTAAAAAATGACCTCATAACAATATAAACTGATGTACAGTACACTAAACTTTCATGCCATATTTAATGGCATTATACTTTTCTCCTACACGTTGAAGATCTTTTAGACTGTGGCACGTAGAAGAAAACAATATTAAAAGCGCATTTATCTGGCATAACTGGAGAACAGAGTGTGCCAACAGACTGACTGTGCTGCTACATAAAACATAACTTAAGAAGAGCAACTTTAATGCAGGTTACGATGAAAAACAAAACAAAAAGAAAACACAATTATAAAGACTGCAAGCAACAAAGTACATATCACAGTGTCACTGCCTCCCAGATGTTCTACGGTCTGACACTTCATTAACTTCTTCCTGTGATATCAAATGCAGAGATATACACTGCAATGGACTCTACAGAAAAATATGCTGTTACAGTGAACTTGCAAACTCAACAAACTGTTGAATAAACAAACTTTTACATATAGTAAAGGTTTGTTTATTCAAGTACAAATATAAATGCAACATATGAAAGTGTACAATGGTGGTACATTTCTGCAATTACACCTGATGCACAGTGTGAAAATGAAGTATCTCAAACAAAGATGTACAGAGAGTAGATCTCCTACACTAACTTCAGAATAAGAATGCATTTTGGTTACAAATCTTTCCTTTTTAATTCACATACACTTTTATTTATCTCTTATTTTCACTTCAGTAATTAAACAAATAAACTTTAGATACTCATTTGCAACGCTACATGACATCACATCCCAGAAAAGTATAATCATAATATTTATTGCTGCAAGAAGAACAAATCCCATACCAACAATCTGCAACTCTTAAAACCCCATGTTTTCAGCATTTACTAAGCTATAAGAAGGGAATTTTACATTCATTTAGTTTCTCTTAACCCTTTTCCATTCATAAACCACTTACCAAGAAAATTAAATAAATGAATAAATAAATAAATAAATAAATGCAGAAAACCTATCCACATGTGTAATGAAAAGCAAAACACTGTGCAATCTTTTGGCTGTATTCTGTACTAAAATATCCAAATTGGTTCAACAGGCAGCACCAAGGGCAAGAATTCATGAAGGTAAGTGCAGCACAGATTTCATTGCAATGCATGCTGTTTTTATGCTTCAAGAAACCCAGATATGCACACAATAACAGCATTTAATGTTCCTCTGTTTATTCCAAAGCTAATCAAAGCAAAACGCTTCAACATATACACAAATTTCGAGCGGGCATCATTTTGCATATAGTACAGATGAAATCCAGCATTGCAGTACTGCCCTGTTAAAATAAATGGTACAACACCCAGTGTCTACATCCAAGTCCAACTCATCTGTGAGAAATTATGCCTTGCTCAAACACTTACATCACTGAAGCGCTCTGCCTACAGTATAAACAGTAACAGCACGTGGTGACCTCACTGTACGTAAAACAGTTTCAAAAAGTCAGGCACATAGAGTTCAACTGCAAGTTTCTACCATTGCTGGTTTAAAAGATTTGATGGCTTGCACTACCTCATTAGCAAGTCCCCAGCACGTGGCATCTGGCGAGTACACTTTATGCAGCCCTCATCACCCCGACTTCAATCTGATTATAAAAAGTGACCTGACACAGCATCAGAGAATTTTTTTTAATTTAAAAAATTAAAATGTTTTTCACCATGGACCATAAATCTAAAAGTGGTCTGCTGTACCACAGTGGTAACCTACAGCATAATGACCATAAACATGGACTGACTTCAAATCCAGTAAACACAATATATTCAGATCTGTTATTACACATACAAAATATGCTTATGGGTGTGTTTAATTTTAAACAAGAAAATTAACCTGTTTATTGCTCAAAATGACATGTGACCCACCTTAAGTTTCTAAATTACTGGTTTTGCCTGTACATGATTTGAGTTGAGGACACTGATCTATACTGTGGAATATCACCAGCAGAAAGAATTCCTATCACATAATCTAGTAAATGCGTTACAAAAATCATTTCAAATGACATACCTAATCACAGTAAGCAAAGTTCACCCAATAACACGCCATGGAGGCATAGGGGCATCACAGCTGCACCTTTTCTTAACCTCTGAGCTAGAGGGAGGTGGGTGGTCAACACCATGCCCTGGCCACCTTACCCCTGGGAAAGAGAACTGGTACCTACTGTACAGGAGGTTGGATGAGCCTTGGGGCTGGCCTGAACATGTGCAGAAAATCTCACCCCCACCAGGGCTTAAACCTCCAACTACCCAGCCCATAGTATGTCGCTATACCTGCCACGCTACTGCAGCTTCCACAATTATGGTAAGTTCCCAAGGGAAAAAGAGACCAGAATGGATAAATATATATAAAAGCATGGCTGCAAACAATGAGTTTGTAAAACCAACTTAGCAGCTGCATCTTGCCATTTTAACAACCAAATGTGTCAGAATACATAACTTATCACAACATACATGAAATAAATACAAAACCATTCCACAGAACATTCACTACTTCCTACTCGTAAAATCTACTGCAATTCTTCTGTCTTGTTATATAATTTTATGCTTAACACTGGTGTGGTGTATACTCACAGGTTTATTCAATTAAATGTAGGAAAACAATACAAAATACACAGCTGTGTTAGGTATTGTTTTCCTGTATTCAATTGAATAAACACAGTTGAGTATTTGGCATTGTTTTCCTAAATTTAAATTTCATGCTCTTCATTGTGCACCCAGTGGGATACACACCTGAAACCACTTAAATCTTCTCAAATTCTTGTGCAAGGTAAAAAAAATCTGAAAGGAGGTGCATGTCTGGCCAGTGACATGCACCTCATTCTAAAGGATAAATAAAAGTTATTACCCTAACATGTGATGAAACAATACCTGATGTCCAGTTAACATTTGTGACACTATCACAAAAAAAAAATACATATACATATTAATTCCTGAAATGGAACCTAAATAAATAAATAGTTTGAGAATCACTGTCTTACTATTGATATTCAAAATAATTAAACCACTCCCACTGAAAGAACTCACATCTTCTGGAACACTGAAAGCAAGCAACTGACATGCATGTTGTAACACAGAACATTATACTGGCTGACAAACCAGCAACTGAGGGTTGCATTACTACGAATTTGCTGATGAAGACAGTAACATCTGATAATACAAATCATTATCATTACTGTTACCTTTTCAACAGACTGGAATGCAATGTTAAACTTTCAACAGGAGACAGAAAATTATTCACCAGTCATGCCTGTCAAACATGCTTGCTCACAAACCAACAGTACGTGAATATTAACAACTTGCTGAGAGATCAAAATGATGAATTACAGTGATGTTAGCAAAGGAGCATAAAGTTGTGACTGTTGGTGGTCTAGCATAAATTTGTTATTTTACTTCAACTGCAATTTGTCACTTCTCCCTGAGCAGATACACAGTTTAGGAGCGTTCAATTTACAAAGGAGATGTCACATTCACTGAAGCAACTGTAGTTCACTCTGTTGCATCAGTTCATCCTGAAGTAGTCTCTTGTTGTAGTTATCCAGCGTCTGCTTGATGGTGGTCTCTGAGTAACGGCATGTGTCCGTACCACACGTGCAGGTGAAAGACTTGCACTTGATGATCCAGAATTTCTCGCCATAGTCGAAACTGGGGGGCAGAACCAAGTTCTTAGCAGTCAATATTACATTACTTGACAGTGTGCAACCATCACCTTCAATTACAGTATTTAAATCATTGCTTTTACAACTTCTTTAATTAAATCATTCAAAAGTGACAAAAGAGTCATCAGAAAAACTATGCTCATAAATTACATTCTGGTATTTACCTCAGGCAGCAACAAAATGCTACAACTATGCAACATGCTTGTTCATTTAACTCCACAGTATGAACAAGTCACTGGGCAATGCAGGATTCCAGGTTCTGACAATGGCATTTCTGAAGTTTCAAGTCTCCAGGATGTGACCCTGAGTTACTCAGTAAGTGATTACCAACATTCTGAAGAATTCAGGCAGTCCCAGTACCAGAACTCTTCCTGAAACGCTTGACCCCGAAGATAAGAGCACCAGAGTCCTTCAAAATATCAGAAGCTACTTACCCAATGACACATCATCACATGCCAGGAGACTTGAAGCTTCATGTTACTGTGCAGGGGAATGTTGTCAAAATTATATACCATAATGGCAACTACCAGTCAGGTCCCCTAAATCACCTCAATTTAGGATTGCTAGGTTTATGGACTTCATCCAACATCTCACTTTCATCACAATTTCAGTACTCTAGAAAATGGATCTGGTACTGTTCTCAGCTGAAATGTGGGGAACCAACTACTCAAGTTTTGTCCATTAAATAGTTAATTCTAATGAAGTGTAAGTCTATCACACCCTCTGAAACAGTTACCCCACAACCATGTGACAGAACCAGATCCAGTTTCTCAAACACAAAGACCTCTTCCAAGTAGAAATTGCATACAAAGTCCAGGAACCCATTAATCTCCAGTGTAAATCCTTACAAATAGATTCTCATCAATGCAGTTTTCATCATCATACCTTAGTCCCCTAATATCATACAATGCATGATTTGTGGTTCTCACAATGGAGTTGCTGATGACTTATATGTTCTAGGTGTGATGATATGCCCTGTCACTGGGTGAGTGGTGCCTGATGTTTAGAAGAATCATAGCACCTCCAAGAGCCCAAAAAGAATTCTACTTGGGCAGATTGACCCTACAACAAGAAGGCACCACAATACTTCCAACCATCAGGAGCCTCACCCACAACACAGTGTCAGAAACCAGAAGACCCAAAACCCAAAGTTATGCAGCAGTCTCAGGCTCCCAGACAGACCCTTGTCACATTCACACACCACAATTTTGTGTGTACAGGTGGATTGCTGTATCCGTGGATTCAGTATCTGTGGCCCAAAAAAAAAAATTTGGAAAATTAAACAAATAAATGGTTCATAAGATTAAAAACGTGCACCAAGCGAGAATGGGCTGTAACATGGTGAAATCCAGCAGCCCAAACATGCCCAGTACTTGACTCATCTTTGTCCCCGTACCCATGTTTCCACGCAAACTTGCCACCATTCTGCTTCTAGCGTTCTCGCTGTTCGAATCAGTTGCCGTGTTATCGCAGTGTTTATGTACAGAAAACAAAAAGAAGAATGGAGAAGTTGGTGAATACCCACAGTAGGCTAAAATATTTTTTAACAAATAAAATTGTCTTATTACAGGTTATGTACAGCTACGTATGTACAATTTTCGTTGTAAAATGTGTAACAATAACATGTTTTTTCATTGCTTGTGCAGCGCTTTGATGGAAAAGCATGATTTTTATTGTTCTGTCATCCCTTGAAACTGTACATGATACTGTACAGTACAGGTACTGTATTTTTTCATTGTTCAATTGTCTCTTGAGGATGAGGCTAAAACGTCAGAATCCCTTACTTTCACACATACGAGAGAGAAAGTACACTGCAAATGTACAATGTAGTGTACAGCGCACTTTATTATTACTTTATTTAATGTTGGTAATGTCTTACTGTGCATAATTTATCAATTAAACTTTACCGTATTTATGCATGTTACACGAATATCACATTATATGACGTTCGTTATTTATATATAGCGTTCGGTATTATCTGCAGTTTTCCTAACTGCAGTAGGTCTTGGAACGTATCACCCGCGGATACGGCAGTCCACCTGTATTTCTATCCCAGCCACTCTTCTATCATAGATTTCACTGCTCTAAAAACTAGACCAGGCTAAAGAAACAAAAACTCCTTTTTTTGAAATGCGATCCAAATAACAAGCATATTTATCACACAAACACTACTCATGCAAAAATGTACACATCATGAAATTTTCATGATACTGAAGCTCATAAACTCTGTTTCATATATGCTTCACTCTATTTAACAATTACCAAAACTTGTATCTAAAAAATATTAAGCTTCAATATAAAGCATTGGTCCACACCAAAAAAGTAGGCAAAAATTACAATGCTACATATATTTAGAAAGAACTGTCAGTACCAAACTTCATTCAGATCTGTCTGTTGAAAGCATTACTGCATACAGACATACGAAAGTTCAGTCAAATAAGGCACATAACTGTTCATGCACTGCTGCAAACCACATGCACAATTAGTTATTGGACTGAAATTTACGAAAAGGAAACAATTCTTCTGGCAAAGTAATTAAGGATAAGAAGTTATCATGCAGAATGATTACACATCAAGAGGGTGTAACATATGCAAACTTCTGTAACCTTATCAATCACGTTCGTATTTCAAGGCAATGATTATACTGTTTTAACATAATTTTAACATTGGTGTAAGTTTTATGGGATCCCATATGACATTGAACTTAATGTGCACTATACGTAACCAGTTTTAAACTTCTTGTAAAGATGGCCTGATGACGGTCCAACGACCGAAACTTGTTGTCAGTAAGTTAAAATAATAAAATAAAATATTGTTGTGTTTGACTGAAACAAATAATTTTATTATTGTCTGTCAATTTTATAACACAAAAGGATATCCTCTACAAAAATTAAATGCACAATGTTTATTCTTTACATACATTTACTGTACACAGTACACTAATATAAGAATGCAGGGAAAGGAAAACTTTAAAATAATCAATGCTCAACAAGCAAAGTCAATTAATAACTATAAGAATGCCAAACAAAAACTTCTTCAAATCATTCCAAAGAATCCTTCAATTTGAACTAGTCTTTATTTCATGTCCTGTAGCACCACTTCTTCCTTAGCCAGCAGCACACGGTAATCTCCATATTTCACAGTGCAAATTACTTGTCCTCCTATTTTGAAGTCTCCAAACCCTTCAAGAGCTTCCATGGTATGGTATTCGCTGAACAAGTAGAACACAATCGGCGATATACAGCATCCTTGCCTAACTTGTCTTCCAACCTTCACTCTTCTTGTCTCACCCTTATTCTTTTAACATTCTGATCCATGTACAATTTACTGATCAATCTTCTTTAACGCCAATTGATACCAGTTACCTTTAGGATCTGCATTAATTTGGTCCATTTTACATGGTCAAATGCCTTCTGCCAGTCTATAAAGCATGCACAGAATTCCTCATCTACATCCAAAGTGCGCTCTGACATTACGCTCAGCATTCCAAATGCACCAAATAATCTCTTTGATACTATTCGGTGCCAACAACAGAGCTATCCCAGTACCAACAAACTGTACTACTATATACTTTCAGAGAGGCAGTAAAGCAGTCGTAACCATGAAGATCATAAGAAAAGAGTAGAAGACTTGCTGTGACTCAGGTTCAAGAAACTTCTCAAGAGGTAGAAACAATCAGCTAAAGTGATAATATTAATTTGATACTGGAAACTGAAAAATCAAGGTATTCCAGTGCATGTCATGAGGTATACAGAGGGAGTAGAGGTACAGTACCACACATTTTTAACCTCAGTACTACGTAGAGGTGACTGGTCTACTTCCTGCCCCAGCTGCTTTACCCCATTTGAAAGAACTCCCAGTACCCACTTAACAGGAGTCTACATTTTTTATAATTTGTATGTTTTAGTATATTTAGGCATAGTGCTTCAAATTATGGAAAAACCTACTATCCAAAAAACCCCGAAGTCCAAAGCATTCTGTTTGGAATACATGGACATTTATATTCTGGATTCCTACAGAAAAATAGCCTTAAAATCAGGCTGAAAAATGAAACTGAATTCTGAATGACTAACACAACTCATGTACAATGTTCCCCTCATAAGAAGTTTTTGACAGACCGGAGAAAACAAATTTCTTAATACGGAAAACTTTCAAAAGAGAAATTTAAAAATTACATTCATTTTTTGAATACACTTTTGTATTTTGATCCCAAGCAACTATTGCATAATATTTCAAATATTACAAAGATCTCAAATGTATATTATCAGCGCTACTTCAATAGACAGTTATTTTAGTTGTAAAGAAAAATTCACAAAACTAAGTCACAATGGCCACCTGAAGGATTCAAATCCAAAGCCATCTGTTGTTGGCACATATGCACATTCCTTATTACCTCAACTGTGTCTCCACCTCAGAGCCATAATTACACAGTCTTCAGTGCTCATTAAGTTAGAGTACGCTACAATCTACTGCAACAAAACCTTCAAAACTAGAGCTACAGCTCAAAACTTGCTGCAACACCTCTATGACATGCTGTGGTTAGTAAACAAGACAGGCAATGCACATATAACATAACACTGAGGTGTTTCTGCATAACCAATGTTTCTGTGGACAAGCAATAGTGTTCAATAGTATGAGTGCGTGTCTGAATTTAGATATCCCACATGTAAATAACACCTTTTCTGTGTCCTATTATATTGTCATCTGTGGCCCACCTGACTCTACCATATTTTTGCAGATCTCATAAAAGGCATGATTTTTGGAAAAAGATTTACTGAACATAAATAGTGTGTTTTGATTTTCTCTACGCCTTGTTCAGAAACAATTCTCATTTCAAGATGAATTCAGTGCCATATTATCACAAACATACATAGGTCTTCTTGTAAAGTATGATTTATCCTTGCCAGATTTGAATCAAACTCGAATTTTCTTGCTGGATTTTTCAGATATCCTAAAATATCGAATTTCACAAAAATCCATCTACTGGGAGCCGAGTCACTCCAAGTACACAGACAGACAGACAGACACGGACAAGCTAATAGTCATGTTCTGCAATTTTGGGAACATGCCTAAAAGTGTGGAACAAAAACTGTGGAACTAGTAATGAACATTTGAAAGGTCATGGGCAAATGCTTATCAAGTATAATAGTAAAAATGTTCAATAAGTAATTTTTGTATAAAAATCCAAAGAAAATTAACTTCTAGTGGGAAAACATTTTACACAAGAACTTCAAATGCAGTGAAAATTTTACATCACTCTTACACTAGTTTTGGCAAGAGTTCCAAATCTACTTTCTTATTAATGACTTCATTCCAAAATTTCTTTCCCTCTGCATAACAAAACACATATCAAAATAACCATTACCACAGTAGGACAATACAATGAAAGGGTAAAATTTTATTTACATGACCCCCTTGGGGTACGGACCCACCCTAGCTCCTCGTCGACTTCAATATCTCGGTTTGCAAAGAAGGCAATACGTGGAAAGTGCAGGTCCTGATGCTCAATGAATACTCGTACTGGCAGCAAGTTTGGAACACACATGTGATTGATGAAACGTGCTATATTACCATAGTGTCTTGCATCAATGCAGTAAGTCTCACCATCCTAAATGCAGAGAATATACCTCAATTAGATCAGTACACATATACATATACTACTGGCCAGATATTTTGCTAGCTGAGCTCCCTGACAACATGCACAGCAGCAGTTGGCATGATGTGGTCGCTGCTAGGCTCACCTCCAAAGAGCCAGGGAGCGTTACACCGCTTCCAAAAACATTCTCTCGGTTGGGAGTCCATTCATAGCTAAAGTCACTTACGGCATTCTTGTAATAGAAATAAAAAACACAACGGTGCATGTACAGTGCTTCTCCTCTCACTGTCTTGCCTATTCCCCCTAACATCAACAACCAGCAAAAGATCTGGTCAAAGATTCAAATCTTCTAAGATGCAATGCTGTGTCACTGGGCAATGCCAGAGTAATCTATTCACTGCTATACACACCCTCAACCTTATAACAGTAACAGTCAAGAGGTGCACTTGGAGCATAAGTATTTTCAAAATATGTTATTTAGTATTTTCCTACATGAATTGCCTTTACATTCATTTATTGCGGACGCAGATAGACTATTGCAAAGACAGTAACATCACAAAAACCCCACCACACAAAATTTACTTCTGTGTCTATTAAAATTCCCACTATCAAAAAAATGTTTCAAATTACTGATGTTAATTAGTTACATATTATGTCATTTACGAACCTGATACAGAGTGGTCTGCTTGTGGTATTATGTTGCATTGAACCGAAATGAATGGCAATTAACCCTGCAGCAATGGAATTAAATGCCTGAAGTGATGTCCAGAAAACACGAATTTATATGAGGACTGCATAACAAAGGCAATAACTGGCTGTCACAAACACTGGTGACATTCTGCATTTTGATTATCACCACTTCACATCATCAAATGGTGACCACCAGCATAATATTGTTAAATTTGTCTACAAACATTTTAATGTAGACTGTTAAAACCAAAACGCAACCACTCAGTAGTTTTAAGGATGAACAACGTGGAAAGACAACTTCCAAACGTGAGTTTACTAGTTCACTCCATGCATTCTACATGAAGACCTTTAAGAATGTCACAATGTATGATCACTTTGCACACAGTCTGGTGTGCATGTCCCACCTGGCACCAGTCTGTCATCTCATGACTTAATGACAGAACTGGAGTACATTTGGAAAATATTTGGAAAATCATGTTAGAGGTGAAGAGCAATGTATCAGTATGCGTCCATGTCAGTATGTAAACGAAACTGGAAGGTACTCACCCTGTTGTCTAGATCAAAGAGATATGAATCATCTTCCCTGTGATCAGCCTCACAGTCTGAGATAATTTCACCTATATACCTGAAAGCAAAGTATGAATTAATGTTCACTATAATCAAGTTGCAAGTACACATATGAAAATAATGAAAATATGCACATTTTCAAATGTTGCCCTTACCCTTCAAAGCACAGACTGTCAAATGCAGGGTCAAAACCCCAACTTAAATCACAATTGCCTTCTGATGGGCTTGCAGGTTTATGCATTCAACAGTTTAACTTCATTCAGGAAAAAAATGAAACTGCAAGATGAGCAATTATGGATTCTGGTCTACCGGGATGTGAAACTGTGGAGACCTTAAAACTTCCACTAAGCAACTATGTCTACATTTTATCCTAATTTTCTAACATTACACTTATGCTATAAATCTGTTCCATATACTAGTTACATTTCAGTAGTCAGGTAAGGGTCGTAAGGAGAGGACATACGTGGGTGGTCTAAAAAGTTCTTGGCCTCGACCATAGATGGCAACAATACAGGCAAGATTTTTTCCTACGTTGGTACATCTGTCATAAGCATCCATGTGAAACTGCAAGTCATTCTATCAAGTAGTTTGTTTTATACAGCTGTCTGGAGCAAGAGTGTTGCCTGTATCCCTTAAAATGGGTAAAATTGAGTAAAGTGTGGTTATAAAATTCTTTGTAAAAGTACGTTTAACGCCAAAGGAAATTCATTTGAAGTTCATAAAAGTTTATGGGGACTCTTCTCCTTCGTTTTCAACAATTAAGAAATGTGCTGCCGAGTTTAAACGTGGTTGTACCAGCCTTGAAGATGATCCAAGTGAAGGACGTCCAAAAAGTGCAACACCAGAAATCATTGAACAAATGCACGATATGGTATTGGATGACTGGCGGATAAAAGTGCGTGAAATTGCTGAGACTATAGGCATTTCAAAAGAAAGTGTAGGATATACTTTGCATGAAGAATTGGATATGAAAAAGCTTTGCGCAAGATGGGTGCCGCACTTGATCACAGCAGATCAAATACATACTCGCATGAAAATCTCTGAACAGTGCTTGGAGCATTTTAACAAAAATAAAACTGATTTCGTGTGTCGATTTATTACTATGGATGAGACTTGGATTCACCATTACGACACGCCAGAATCCAAACAGCAGTCAAAACAGTGGACAAACTAATACTGTCTTCAGGCTTAACCTTTTAATACATTGTGCTGCCTAATATGCCCAATTGTTGAATGTTTTTAAAAATGTTGTAAGAGGGTTTCACTGTAGTTCCAAGTACATATATGAAAAAGGGATATTTTTATACTTACTCGCAGACATAAGTACCCTTACTGATGGGGCGAAGAGTTCGTACACCCCAGCCTTTATCCTTGGTACGGAACAGCTGAAAACGTGCTGTCAAGCCATGCTGTACAACTCGGTTATGACAGGTTATTCTATTACATGAACACGCTTGGTTACATTCAAACAACATTGGTGGATCTGCAAAACATAACAAAGTAACAAAAAATTCACTAAAATGCATTTTAAGTTTAACCCTTAGGCTACTAATGTCATATATATATGGAGCACATATTCTTGATGTTTCTAGATCACACACGACGACGCAGCACAGTCGGTAGGACTCCTCTGGATGAGTGATCAGCTCGTCGCAGAGACCT
>Ga0268261_10002584_pt1 | contig 13021 bp, 12 predicted proteins | sample TergutNc150P1_FD_190353 | JGI IMG/M metagenome (GOLD analysis project Ga0268261, IMG submission 190353) | Nasutitermes corniger P1 segment gut microbial community from laboratory colony in Florida, USA - Nc150 P1 (SPAdes) (version 2) | ecosystem: Host-associated > Arthropoda: Insects >... | reverse complement strand
TCCTTGTTAAGATAATGAATGCCAGTCAGGTTATTGTCTCTGACGTCATGTCTGGGGCATAAGGAACTTGTTGATTCTCTGTATTTATGTACATACCTTTTCTTCATGTAATTCCTCTCCTCCTCCTCCTCCTCCTCATTCCGACTCTTCTTCTTATCCTCAGTTTCTTTCCTTGTCTTTCTACCTGTGTGAATTTTCCCAGTCTGTTGTTTCCATTTTGAGTTGCTCTTCCTCTGTGTTACTTTCCTCTCATCTCCATGTCTCAAATCTTCCTTCTCATTTTGTCTTCATTCATTCTGAAAATGTGTCCATTCCTTTTTATTCTCTTATTTGTTGATGTTCAATTTTGTTGTTCTCTTTTCAGGTTTTTGTATCTGTAGTTCCCAGAAATCTCATCTCAACTGCCACAGTACCAATGTGTACCCTGGCCCTTGTTTGTAACCATTTTAATTTTAATGGTTACTGTATATAGCGCCCTACTTTATGATTTGAAAACTGTATTTTGCCCACACAGTGTATTTATGTGTTTTGTGTGGATCTGAGAACAAACAGCGATTATTTCCCTATACAACATTAACTGACTGGTTTTTATAACCGAGACGGAGTGTGTTTACTGCGCGGTACAGACTGGATCTTTATATATAATTCTACGTTCTGTCCACACGGTGTATTTATGTGTTTTGTGTGGATCTGAGAACAAACAGCGATTATTCCCCTATACAGCATTAATTAACTGGTTTTTATATTTCAGTTGATGTATGTGTAATGTGCAAGAAATGAACTAAATTATTATGTAGAAATGAGGTTAATCTTAGTCTTTTAAGAGACTAATGTTGTAATCTAGCAGCAGTGTTCATAGTGAAAGGTAAACTGTATTAGCAATATTCAGAGTCAGTCTGAAAGTATGTTACATAGTTAAATTGCCCAATTCATTTAATTATACCTTTGTTATAGCATTCACTCACACACACACACACACACACATGTATATATATATATATATGTGTGTGTGTGTGTGTGTGTGTGTGTGTGTGTGTGTGTTCAGCATGTTTAGTATTTTGTTACGTGTTTCAGACAATTGTGCTTGTAATAAAAGGCTAAAGCTGGTGACTGTACACTTGTGAATGTTACCTGAAGTTAAACATAGGAGCGAAAGTGGGCGGCTGATGCACTGTAGCCAGGGATGTCATCATGCGCTTGCTGGCAGACAGTGTCAGTTGGCTGTACAGAAGCCGATGGCAGTTGATAGCATTGCCCGTTGTCAGGAATGTCATAAGCTGTATCCTGGTGCACTGTTCTCTCAGCAGCAGCAGTCATGCAGTGTTGTTAAAGTCTCTGTCTTCCCCTTCTGTGTGAAACGTTACACTCACCTTTGTTTCTTCCTGCATTTTACTGTAATTCATTTAGTGTTTAGATACATAACTCTGTATTTTTTTCAACACTAAAAGGAAACGAATGAATACCAATATCTTGATATTTTGTTGACCGTGCATCTCAGTATAATTTATTTTTCTTTATTTCCAACTTGATACACTGTTTTTCCATCTACGTACAATATCTGCTATCCTCTTTCCTCTACATGTTTCAGGTCTCACAGGCCCATCATCAGGAGGTCTAAATTGTATGTGCAGCCTATGGTATTCTCCCCCTCTGCAGATGTCTTTGTCGTGCGGCCGTTGAGAAAGAAGTTCTTTCTCAACGGCCGCATGACAAAGACGTCTGCAGAGGGGGAGAATACCATAGGCTGCACGTACAATTTAGACCTTCTGATGATGGGCCTGTGAGGCCTGAAACATGTAGAGGAAAGAGGATAGCAGATATTGTACGTAGACGGAAAAACAGTGTATCAAGTTGGAAATAAAGAAAAATAAAGAATACCAATATATTTCATAAATGAATGTATTGTTGCAGAGGTGTTAACACTGTAGATATTTGTGAGACATTTGGACCTGCTGTGTGTTTATTTGTGTATTTTGGATGATCAGCTGAATGGATAGAAGTTTGATTTGTGCTTCGTGTAAGTTATTTTTCATTGCAATTGACTGACATGAGTCAAAGTAATACAAAACTGTACCTTTTATTAGTGAATATTTTTGCAGGCACATCGCGTTGTTCTTGCATCATGTAGTGATTACTTCCGTGCCATGTTCACTGATGCCATGCGAGAGTCTCGCCAGAGTGAGATATGTCTTAATGGGGTGACAGCTGCAGGTATCAGGCTGCTCCTGGACTATGCCTACACATCAAGACTTGCTTTAAATCTGGCCAACATCCAGGATGTCTTATCAGCTGCAAATCATGTTCAGGTGGTGGCTGTTGTTGAGGCTTGCTCAAATTATTTGCAGGTATGTTCAGTGATGATATGAAGGACACAGCTTTCTGAACACTAATGACGTTCTGATATGGATATGTTGGATGGGACATTTTACACAAGCTTGATTTGAGTTAAGTATGTACTGTTCTGGTGTCAAAGTCTGCAACAGTTGAGCATGTAGACCCACAAGTCTGATGATTGAAAAGGTTCACCATAAAGTAACATTGCCGGTCCCAGTGGCCGTGTGGTCTAAGGCGTAGGTCTACGGCCACTCGCCTGCTGAGATCGTGGGTTCGAATCCCACCGGGGGCATGGATGTTTGTCTGTTTTGAGCATTGATTGTTGTCAGGTAGAGGTCTCTGCGACGAACTGATCACTTGTCCAGAGGAGTCCTACCTACTGTGGTGCATCGTTGTGTGTGATCTAGAAACGTCAAGAATGAGGAGGCCATGACCCGCATTTGGTCGCAGTGCCACCGGGGCGGGGGGGGAGTAACATTACAAAAATCTGTAACACACAGTTATGTTACTTTGTTGGTGAAGTTATTACGTTCAGAAAGAGGTTGTAATATCATCCTATGTACATGCACATTGTTGATTTAATGTAACATTTGACCATGTTGTATGGAATCTGTGCTGAGTAGAATAACCTTAATCTGAAATGCACAGGACCAGACACGTGCCAGGTTATAAAACATGTCAGATTATCAGACACTGTACTGACCTGAGTTCTTACAGGTAATTTTTGTTTTTGCTCTGAGGGGATGTTCATTTGTCTGTTATTTTTGTTTTACAATAAAACGTAGCTTTCTGTATTTTCACAAGCCCAGTCATGGGTTTTCCTTCACAATGCATTGCTCCAAACAACTTCCACAGCACAGCGCAGCAGAGCACCCTTCTGATTGTGCTAATGTGGGCATTTTCATTGTCAGTGGCTGGACAAGGCTCTTCACACTTTCACCTGACACCATAACAACTGTGATTGGTCTTCCTGTTTCTTTGCATCATCGATAGCTGACAAACCAGTGTCGTGAAGACATAACCACATTTTGGCTTTCTCCTGACACCATAACAACTGTGATTGGTCTTCCTGTTTCTTTGCATCATCGATAGCTGACAATCCAGTGTCGTGAAGACATAACCACATTTTGGCTTTCATTACTGTCAGCCCTCTGAAGTGGTATTAAGTGTCTGAGTAACTGTATAGGTTCCATGTTTCCTGTTGCCAGCAGTGCCTTGTTTACTCATCTTTGGATTGTTTGATGTCATTATAATAGCTCGATGAGCTCAAAAACATCCAAGTGACCCAAGATAAACTCATGGAATTAGTTTGCATATGAAAAATTACAGACAGTGGAACTTCTAGTCTTGGTAATAATTTTCTCCATTGCCGAACTACCAGGAGTGTTGTGTTAGGAGGTGTTGGGTTAAAGGAATTGTATAGGAATATTTTAGTTTTACACTAAATGCCAGTACAGGCTGTGACAGCTGCATGATAACTCCAGTCTGGCATTCATGGGCTGTTCTTCCTTTATGTATGGATTATGGAACAAAAATTCTACGGTCGTCTCTGGGCTGTGCCATGGCTCAGACGGTTAGTTTCTGAGTTTCAATCCCAGGTCAGCCCATGGGTTATTCATGGCTGACAGTATGTCACTGGGACAGGTTTTTCTCCCAGTACCCAAGTTTTCCTTTATTAGGATCATTACACCAATGCATACCCATTAATTCATTGCCAGTGCTGTACAGTCTCAGCAGCAGATAGTGTCATAAAATAGCACACATTTGTAACACTCTCCACAGGCTTTCTTCTTCACATTCTTGCCAGCTCTTTTCTTTCTTCCAAATCTTTTCCCGTAAATGGCTCATCCATCTTATTTTGTGTCACCCCATATGTTTCTGTCCTTTGCATTTTAATTCCTATGCACTTCTCTGTATCCTCGGTGTCAAAAGGCCAAACTAGTGGGACTGTAACTTTGCATGCCAAATTTTTCATTAGAATATGTTTATTTCTGAATACTTCTGAAGTAAGTTACATCCATTGCTTACATTTTCCTTTTGATTTTTTGTGAGCATTGTGTATTTCTTACATATCCAGCTCTTGCCAACTGTGAGTTGTGTAAGAGACCCTCTAATGACCCTGTATGTGGGTGCAGTGTTTGACTTTGGGCATGTGGCTGCATGCAGTTGTGCAGCAGTGAATACATTGTGTATCCGTAAAGTGAAGAAAGTGACTCTACATGAAGTGGAACACCCTCAAGGACATTCAGTATTTTCTTCTGTACTAACAGATGCAGAATTCTTCTAGGTCTCTGTTTGTTTGTGTCAGGGACATTTGGTTACAGAAAGCTGTAATTTGAATTCTAGCATGTGCTCACCCAAGGTTAAGAATATGAGATTTGAGGTGCTGCTAGCAGTACGATGAAGATTCAGTTCTTCTGGGATGTGACACTGTGTCCTTAGATATGTAGTGCCTATTGTTCTGAAGGAATATGGTGCTGTCACCTTCAGGGTCGGGCAGGTCAAGATGCCCCTTCAAAATTTCAGGCACTACTTGAGCAATTGCACTTTTCTGTATCCCTGGAGACTTGAGTCCCTGTTAGTACCATTGTGAGAAGCTCAAGTCTCACATGATTTATTGTTTTGTTCTGGTTTTGTGCAGTGTTCTGTCATGCTTCCAACGGTATGTTTGTTCATGTGACAAAGGCTAGTTAGTGGAGACTGCTAGCAAGTGCAGATTGAACTGTAGATTTAAGTCTTCTGTTGTTTTGTTTAGGAAAGCTGTAACTGTAATTTCTTCATCTTGAGGGTCAAGCAGTCCAAGATGAAATGTATTCATACGAGGCAAGTGGAATTTGTTCACTGGTAACACATTTCATACACGTCCAGTGACGTTCTGTGTTATCTCATTCTCAGATGTTTAGTGTTTATTTTTATATGTGAACTTTAACCCTTTCCTCTCAAATACAGGGAGAGCGCCTGAATTTTAGATATGGTTGACTGGCTGCTATGTCCAGTAGTTTTTGTCAGCCATCTGTATTTCTCATAACTTTAATGTTGGAGCTGTCACAGCTGTTGTTAAATTTCTGATAGCTTCAGCCATCTGTTGGTAGGTAGAAATGCCATTGCAGTGGCAGTGCAAACTAATGTGATTTAAGAGGGAAGGGCTAAAATGCAGCAGCGCAGTATGAAACCAACCTTTAAGCATCATTCTGGTCAGAACATTGCAGCTCATTGTCAGGTGTAAGGCTAATAGCTGGCTGACAGTGCGCCACGTTGGTACCTCTGTCTGCACTATGCCTTATGTTTTGACAGGCACAGCTAGACTTGGAGAACTGCATCGACATAGCAACAATTGCAGAAACGTATTCTTTGTCGCAACTTCGACGGCGTGTGTACCGGTTCATGAGTGGCCACCTTCGTGAGTTCTCCCGTTCGCCGGACTTCCATCGACTGGCACCCCAGCAGTTGGAGTACCTGTTAGGCTGTGACTTCCCTGTAGATTGTCCTGAAGCAGAGGTGCTGCAGATAGTTGTCAGGTGGCTGCTTGCCAATACACACACAGTCACTGCTGGACAGCGACTAGCATGTGCCCAGAGGCTGCTTCGCCGCATACACTTTGCAGAAATCATGCCGTGGGATCTGGAGGCTGTGCAGCAGCAGACGTTGCTTGGTCATAGTTACCAGGATCAGCACCTGTTTCATCTAGTCCTCTCTGAGACGTGTCGTCAGAGCAGAGTGCGCCCCACGTTGCCCAACGCTAGCAGCGTAGTGCCAGTGTCAAAGACCTCACCTCTGGTTAACTCCAGGGGTATGGAACTTGCTGTTGTGAAAGTGGGAGGTTTTGGTATTGGAGGAATTACCAATGAGATTACTTATTTTCTGCCTAGCGTTGGTAAATGGCGACATCTGACATCCATACCACATGTGGAACAATGTAATTTTGGAACAGCTGTACTTGATAATGACTTGTATGTGGTGGGAGGTTGTTTCAACCAGTCTCTGCAGGTAAGTTACATTTTATTTTATTCTTTAGTTTATCCTCAGTCAAGTGCATGTCGTACAAGATACAGGATGTCTGTAAAGTCACTGTGCAGTTTTCAGAATGTTTCTGTGTCAAGTAACAGCGTAAATAAAACATGGATGGGAAACTGTTCAAAGTTTGTCTGTTCATACTGAAGTGCAGTTAGGTTAGGTACTCATATCAGTTTACATCTTGTTGGTATTCCATTGCTTGCTGCACTTCTGAGAACATGTGGGGTACAGACTAAACAGTGTTCTTGTTTGTATATGTCAGATGGTCCATGTCAGTGATTGTTACCGTTAACACCATTCGTTGGACTTGGTCATGTAAAATAATGCACAGTGCAGTCCGGAGGTCATGGTGGCCAACATTTTCGTCGTCGTTATATTGACTGTATATAGAGGTACTCTTTTACACCTTCCTGAACAGTCTGTTGAAAAAGCCAGTGGTTTATCAAGTTGGAAGGTTGCGTTTTTATCTTCAGTTTGCGGTAACGTGCGAATGTCCCGCATTTCCAGTTGTTTTGGAAAGACCAGATGAACATCTTATGGGATAATGAATTGAAAGTGGATGTTTCAAACGTTGCCTGCCGCAGTGTGATGACCTTGCATTGCTGCCTTCACCTATGGGACCACACAAATTGACACATTTAGATGTAGCCTGTGTCATTCACCTATAGGTATTCTCTGAAGTACCCTCCCTCAAATCCAGGCATTTCTGCACATGTCTCAGACAGTTTGCATGCACGCATGTACACTAGTGCGTGCACGCATGCACGCGCGTGCACGCACACAAACACATGTGCATGCACGCACGCGTGCGAACTTAGCACAAGTAATTCAAATGATTGTGACGTTGGTATGCTGCATACATACATACATGCCTACAACTTAATGACAGATTCTGCTGAAAGGAGCAGCTTGTAAGTTGCACCAGCTGGTGTAAAGGGTAAGGTTTTGAGTGTGTGATGGGGTGAGGCATTTGAAACAAGAGTCAGAGACACAGTTGAAGTTCAAGATTTATTGTTTGGGTCATGATATGTATAGTTTCCCAGTTCATTCCTTTCATATCTTAGATGTATTGAGTTGTGAAGGTGACAGCCACTTTGTACCTCACTGCTACAGTTGACAGTGACATGACATACCATTTTCTGCAGAATTAGTTCACGCCACATAATACAGGGTTAATATTTTATATAAGCACATAAACTGTCATTCCCTTTATCACCTCCTTTTTTGTCATACTAGTTCCTGAAAGAGGGAGCACATGGTAGCGCAGTTGGTTGAGGCACTGCGCTACAAGTCGGAAGGTCGCGGGTTCGATTCCCGATGGTGTCACTGGAATTTTTCATTGACACAGTCCTTCCGGCCGCACTATGGCCCTGGGGTTAACTCAACCTCTAACAGAAATGAGTACCAGGAATATTTCCTGGGGGGGTAAAGACGGCCGGTGCGTAGGGCTGACAACCTTACCACCTTCATGTGCCGATTGTCTTGAAATCTGGGAGCCTCAACCTCCTAGAACCCTCAGGGCCTGTTCAGGCCTGTAATGGGATTGCTTTGCTTTAGTTCCTGAAAGAGGTTATGAAACACGAAATTACTTTGGTGTTGCAGGAGAATATACATCCATTTGGATTCCGCTACAGTCCACGATACAACAAGTGGACAACAATGGCACCGATGCAGCGTGAAAGATGTCGCTTCTCACTGAACGTTGTATCTGGACGTCTCTATGCCATTGGTGGTGCCAGTGAGATGGATGAGGTTGAGCCAGAGAATGAAGATGAAGTGAGTGCGTGCGAGTGTTACACTCCAGACACCGACAGCTGGGAAAGCGTGCGGCCCCTCCCGGGGTACCGAACGCAGCACGCTGGGGCCACGTGGGGTCATTGCCTGTTTGTGTCAGGAGGACTTGACAGGGACATTGTTTTGAGCTCAATGTGCTGCTACAGTGCAGGGACAGATGTGTGGGAGCACAGGGCCCCTATGTTGACTCCACGCGCCGATCATGTGATGCTTGTTATGGGTGATCGTCTGTATGTGTGTGGAGGTTGGTTTGAGGATGTTGACACTGGAAACAGGATTCTGGTAGACACCATCGATGTCTATGATGTTACGACAGATCAGTGGCAGGTTGTGACACACATCCCAACTCCAAGATACCACGCAGGAATTGTGGGAGTAGACACCAAGATATATTTTATCGGTGGGTTCCATAGTGATGCCATGTTCGATCGTGCCACAGGTATGATAATCCTCTTTATAAAATTTGAAATTTTCGCAGCCAACAGCCACGTCAGCATGGAGTGACTGGCAGTGGCCAACCATTAGGATGGCTCATTAATAATACCCCAGATATTCTGTTACTTTTTTAAACCCCAGTGATATCTCCATGTACCACCAGCCTGAACACTAAAAAGCTGTGTTTTCTGTTCACACAGTGTATTTGTTTTCTTATGGATCTCAGAACAAACAGCAGTTATTTCCCTGTGCAGTATTATTCTTACTGGATTTGTAACTGACAGTGGATGTGTTTCCTGTGCAGTACATACTGAGTATGTGTACAGAAAAACACAGTTTTTATGTTCCTTAATTTGTGTGTGTTTTTCTCTCCATTGGTCATAAAAATTAAATCACAATTCATTACAGTGTTAGATGTCCCTCCACTGTAGTGTCATAATTTTTTGACATTCCATGATGGTGTAGAAATGGAAGTGGCTCTTTGTGAATGGCTGCAAATACAAGAGACAAATTTTTACCATGATGTAAGTTTTTTTAAACTTAAGCAACGATGGGCTAAATGGATTGTTGTGCCCTGGGATTATGGTTGAAGATAATATTTAAGTAGAACAAAGGAGATACATTTGATGTTGTAATGATTTTTCATGTAATTTTTGTGACCTGGGAGACCTTATGTACTGCGTAACGTGTGTACATGTATATGCACATGGAGCAGGTGTGCTGTCCTTAACATGGCCTCCATTGATGGTGGCACAGATAGTGTGTGAATGTTGGACGTCATTCTGTACTGACATGGCTGATTGTCCAGAAAGGGTGTTGAATGTTGTGCAGTTTATTGTACAGTGTTTTGTGTGTTCCATGTTTACTGAATGCTTGCTGATAATGTTCACTTGTTGATAATGATCACTTTCTGATAATGGTCACTTTCTGATAATGTTCACTTTCTGATAACGATCCCTTTCTGATAACGATCCCTTTCTGATAACGATCACTTTCTGATAATGTCCGCTTTCTGATAACGTCTGCTTTCTGATAACATCCACTTTCTGATAACGTCCGCTTTCTGATAACGTCCACTTTCTGATAACGTCCGCTTTCTGATAACGTCCGCTTTCTGATAACGATCCCTTTCTGATAACGATCACTTTCTGATAACATCCGCTTTCTGATAAAGTCCGCTTTCTGATAACATCCACTTTCTGATAACGGTCACTTTCTGATAACGTCCGCTTTCTGATAATGTCCACTTTCTGATAACATCCACTTTCTGATAACGATCACTTTCTGATAATGTCCGCTTTCTGATAACATCCACTTTCTGATGATCGCTTTCTGATAATGGTCACTGTGTTCCTCCTAATAACTGCTGCTCTCAGTGTTGCTGTGAATGCACACATCATTATTGCTCAGCATTTTCATTAATTGTGATCCAGGCACAGAATGCAGCGGTGCACAGGAGTGCTGAATTGTGTACGGAGAAACATGTTGCATAGCATTGACAGGGGGGCAAAATGTTGAGCAGTGATATTGACCATCTAGGGGCCATGTGGAGTTATGAAACATTTTTTCTGTTAGGTACAGTGTAAAGGTAAATTTGTCCTTGTACACTGCATGAAGGTATAAGGGGGGCATTAGGGGTATAGCTCCACTCATTCAAAACCTCAACACCAGGTGGATGTGAGTGGTCATCTTTATGCCCTGGTCACTTTACTGCTGAGAAAGATCCACTAATACCAATTTTTTCCTGTGAGTTAGGAACATATTTTGTAAGTGTAATGTAAGTGAATTTCAGGTTCAAAACTGCTGTAGCTAGAAGTAATTTTTTTCCTACTCTTTTTCGCAGCTGTGATTGAGTGTTACGACCTTGAAACTGATACTTGGACAACTGGGGAGAAGTACCCTCAAGACATTTGGGAGCATACATGTGTTACGTTGTACATCCCACGGTGTCGTGATGACATGGAGGTACTGTCCGCTGCTGAAGGTCGGACGTAGCAGTATGTGACTTACCGTGCTGTTGGATAAATGGAGTGTATGTTGACAGGTACATTGGATGTTGCATATAGTGTATTGTACCTGGAGTATGGGTGGCATACAATTGTGGCTCAGGTCATTTTATTTACTGATAGAGCTCTCTTGTTTTGGGGTAATTTTTTTTTATCACAAAACACACCCAATTTCTAACCAAGACGATGTTATTTATTCTCTCTGATTTATTATTGCCTTCAGCCAGAAAATGAAAAGAATTCTCTGGCTTCTGATCCTTTCCATGCTTGTTTTGTCTGGCTAGTTAAGAATAAAGAGTGAAAGCAAGTGTGTGTGTGTGTGTGTGTGTGTGTGTGTGTGTGTGTGTATGTATGTATGTAATATAACCTGACTTGTCAGGATGTGTGATTATCTGCAATTGCAAGTAAGAAGTCAAATCTCAGCGTACATCTGTAGCATGGAAAGGGTTAATGACAAATGGAGTCTAAGTAAGAACAGGCTCATTTACTTAAGTCAATTGCTACTGACAATCACAGTTAAATGTACAAAGCAAATCAAATCACATTTTACACAAATGAGCGTAACTTTATTTCACATTTAGCAGCAAATGGAGTATTGTTATTGACTAACAAAGTGATCACAAAGTGAGTCCATATACATATATATATATTTTTCTAAGAAAGACACGCGTTACATTAGAACATCACAGAACGTCCACTGTTGTTCATTGTGGATGCTGATGAAGATATTATGAAATGCCTCTGATGGCGATGACATATGTTGTTACTTTCTTATTACTGTTGTCTCTGAAGATGAGAAGTGCATATTTAATGTGGAGGGACAAGAATGCTTATTGTTCTGTTCAGTAATTTTGTCCTTCACTTAGTCACGTTGCTGTTAACATGATTTTCATGTGCTGGCACATAATTCTGACTTCATATTCATCAAATTAAATTTGTGTCTCACTGTTGCAGTGCACATTACATTGTGTATCGTAAGTATTTATGCTGGCGTGTTTATTTTTTGCACTGATCATCCAGAAACAGAGAATGATCCATCTAAACTACTCAAATGGAAAAACTTATTGTATTTATCATTGAATATAAAACATAAAGAATGTTTACAAAATGTGCTGGAATGTCGGTTTTTGTTTTGAATGTGTGCACCATTTCTCTGGACTGTGCTTTGATTGTGTGTTAAGATATGAAATACAATGTTTTGTGTTACAGTATGGTTTTAAATGGATTGCCATGCATAGCACAGGTACTTCATTCAGTGGCATGTTCCATTTATCATTGTTATACATACAGTTTTTGCCGAAGTAGAGTGTTGTTTCCACTGAAACTAAATCAACATCTTGGTTACTTGTTGATGTGACCAGAAGATGCCATTGGCAGTGGAAGGCATGCACAGATGTATTGTATCGTTACAGCTCTGTAGTAACATCACTCTAATTGGCTGTCTTTGCAGCATCTTAACGAGGCAGAATTTAGTGTTTGTTTAGTGTTTTATAAACGTTTAATGTCTCTTGCTGATTTGAGTGGTATGTAGTTCAGTTCCTGTCATACGCAAGAGATTTTTCTCTTCCTCATATTGTCTAGACCAGCTCTGGGGCCCACCTGGCCTTCTGTTCAGTGGGTGCTGGGGATGTTTTGTAGGAACAAAGCGGCCAGAGCATAATGCTGACGCTCACCTGCATCTGGCACCTCCGTTAACCTTTATCCTGCTAGCATGGAGAATAGGGTGAGCTCCTAATAATGCCAATAGATGGAAGATGGGATTTAATTCAGCGTTTAAAGGGTTAAGAATGAGTGGAGCTGTACGGCTGTTTGCCCCATTTGCCTTTGTGACAGAGACAAGGTTTACTGATTTAAAAAATGTTTGGACGTGTATTGGTACATAATTGCCAGATTGGATTGTGTTGGATATAGTAACTGATATATTTATTGTCTACAGTGGTGAAAGATTGTAGATGAAAAGTATGTAGTGATGGGAGCTGCATGTTACATTGATAGTGGTATTGAGTGCAGATCGTAACAGCAGGGTGTATTGCATCACACAGTTTGTGACACTGCGTTATGGTGGAGTGTGTCAAATCAGGCAGATTGCACACAGGGACAGTGAGGAAACATCACTGAGGAGGAGGAATGGAGTTACCAGAGGGTGGAAATGTTCAGAGGGCAATGTGATTAGTGTTAGTGCATTTTAACCCTTTAAACCCTGAATTAAATCCCATCTGCTTTTTGCTGGCATTATTAGGAGCTAACCATTTTCTCCACATTAGCAGGATAAAGGTTAAATCATTAACCCTTAGGCTACTAATGTCATATATATATGGAGCACCCATTCTTGATGTTGCTAGATCACACACGATGACGCACCACAGTCGGTAGGACTCCTCTGGACGAGTGATCAGCTCGTCGCAGAGATCTCTACCTGGCAACACACGACACTCACA
>Ga0268261_10002583_pt1 | contig 13023 bp, 14 predicted proteins | sample TergutNc150P1_FD_190353 | JGI IMG/M metagenome (GOLD analysis project Ga0268261, IMG submission 190353) | Nasutitermes corniger P1 segment gut microbial community from laboratory colony in Florida, USA - Nc150 P1 (SPAdes) (version 2) | ecosystem: Host-associated > Arthropoda: Insects >... | reverse complement strand
TGCGACGAGCTGATCACTCGTCCAGAGGAGTCCTACCGACTGTGGTGCGTCGTTGTGTGTGATCTAGAAACATCAAGAATGGGTGCTCCATATATATATGACATTAGTAGCCTAAAGGTTAATAATTTAACCCTTATCCTGCTAATGTGGAGAAAATGGTGAGCTCCTAATAATGCCAGCAAATAGCAGATGGGATTTAATTCGGGTTTTAAAGGGTTAAGGGGAGCTGACTGTGATACTGATTACTATTTGGTGGTTGCAAAAATTAGGGGATGATTGGCAGTAAGTAAACAAACAGCACAAAAGTTAGATGGGGAAAGATTTAATCTTGGGAAGCTAAATGAGTTGGAGGTTAGGAAACAGTATTAGATTAAGAGTACAAACAGGTTTGCAGCTTTGGAGAACTGAAGTGATGGCGAGGACATAAATGGAGCTTGGGAGAACATTAAAGAGGATATCAAAACCTCGGCTAAAGAGAGTCTAGGTTTGCACGAATTGAAGCAGCATAAACAATGATTTGACGATGAATTGCCATTTTATTCCAACTCATGCACATATTATATGTGCATGAGTTGGAATAAGATGGCTATTGTAGCAACATGCACGGTGCAACAGTAAAATTTGATGAAGAATGTTCAGGTTTCTTAGATCAAAGGAAGCAGGCTAATATGCAGTGGGTACAGGATCCAAACCAAAACAATATAGGTTGTACAGTGTAGGACTTGAAGCTAGCAGACATTTCAGGAACAAAAAGAAGGAATATCTGAAAGCTAAAATTGATGAAATTGAAACTAATAGTAAGATCAACAATATCCGAGACTTGTGCAGGGGCATCAGTGACTTTAAGGGTTACCGGCCTAGACCTAATATAGTAATGAATGAGAAGGGTGATTTGGTTGCAGTCTGCCACAGTGTTTTGGCTAGGTGGAGGAACCATTTCTCTCAGCTACTGAATATACATGGGGTTAATGATGTTAGGCAGACAGAAATACACACAACAGAACCACCAGTGCCTGAGCCAAGTGTCTTTGAAGTTGAGTTGGCTATTGAAAAGTTAAAAAGACACAAATCACCAAGTATTGATCAAATCCCAGCGGAATCGATTAAAGCAAGGGTTGAACAATTTATTATAAGATCTGTAAACTTAATAATTCTATTTGGAGTAAGGAGGAATTGCCTTAAGAGTGGAAGGAGTCAATCGTTGTACCTTGTTATAAGAAGGGGGATAAAACAGATTGTAGTAACTATAGAGGCATATTACTTGTGCCAACTACGTACAAAATTGTATCCAACAATCCTGCGTCAAGGTTAACTCCATATGCAGAGGAAATTATTGTGGATTATCAGTGTGGATTTCAATGCTCCAGGTCAAGTAGTGATCATATATTCTGCATTCATCAAATACTTGAGGAAAAATGGGAATACAATGAAGCAGTGCATCAGCTATTTGTAGACTTCAAAAAAGCCCATGATGCTTGTAGGAGAGAGGTCTTGTATAATATTCTCATTGAGTTTGGTATCCCCATGAAACTGGTAGTGCTAATAAAAATGCGTCTGAATGAAACCTGTAATAGAGTCCGGGTAGGCAATCATGTGTCTGAACATGAAAATTGCGCTCTTCTGGGTTATTGCACAGCGCGTAGTACTAATTTCTTTTCGATGTTGTGTGACGACTTATCAGTCCCATCTTGTTTTGGTTTCTTGACCCCACATAATTTATTAGTGTTGGATAATTATATAATATGCCACTGTATAGTCTTAGTTGACTGTGTCATGAACCTTATAAAAACTTGCATTCAAGCCTGTAGGATTTTTAAGGTATGCAGCATAATCTCTGTTTTATTTTCCACAAATTGCTGTTTATTTCATAATATTATTGCTTTCTTTTCAAATAATACATTTTTCATAACCTATAAGGTAACATTTAAAAACCTGCCCCAGGTTAAATAACCATTGTTGCCTGAAATGTAATAAAAATGAAGCGGAATCGCAGTCTGAAGCATATTGTATAAACTCTTTAACGCTACTAGAATGTAACCTGACGATGGCCACAAATGCAGGCTGAAACATGTAGTTACATAGCTTGACTCCATCTTAGCTAATAACCCATTAGTTGTGTTCAGACTGCGATTCCACTTACTTTTTATGATATTTGTAACGCACAATGCGGATGTCTCACCTCAAAGTTGCCTGAAATTTTGGAAGTAAAGAAGATTAAGAGATCTGGTTAAAGTGAAGAACTACATGAGAAGAGGGTCACATATATTTAGTGGTAATATTTATTTATTTATTTATTATTTGTACTGGTATTTTCTTTGTATTTTCAGAGATGAAGATATGCAAAGTTTGGCAAGTCTTATGAGTGTCAATAACAATGACATTGCACCTCTTGGGGATTTTGATGATGATGAAGATGCTGAAGGTGAATTTCATTGTGTTATAATTAGTTTACCATGATTTTGTTTTTCTTACGGTTAAGTCTCATGCAGGAACATAAATGAATTTGTTTTGAATTTCAAGTATGTGTGTTTCCTGAAGGTGGTTGTAGTGTTAACACTGTATGTCTCTTGCATTCAACATGTGGCCAAACTGAGATACTGAGCAAACAATTTTTAGTATTAGCTAGAACGTGTGACCTAATAGGTCTGTAGGGCCTGCCGCTATTGTGTTACATGTTTCTTTATTAGCTAACATATTGTGCTTCTTCATTGTTTTCAATAAAGAATTAATGTGATGTAGTGCACACACACACACACACACACACACACACACGAATTTCTGGTCATGTGGTCCAGTAGTAGAAAAGCTTGGATGGCCCTGTTGTAAGTACTTCTTGTTTGTTTTCAGATTACAGTCACAGGCACCAAGAAATGCTTGACTTGACAACACAAATAGATTTATTGACAAGCAGCCTCAGTGGGTCAGAAATTGCAAGTACACCACTCAGTGGTAAGTCACTCCTTCTCCTCCTCCTCCTCCTCCCCATCCCCCTACCTCCCCTTCCTCCTCCTCATCCTCCTACTACTACTACTACTACTACTACTACTACTACTACTACTACTACTACTACTGCTGCTGCTGCTGCTGCTGCTGCTGCTAGCACAATAAAACAGCTGCTACCACAGCAATAAATGTCTGCTACTGCTGTTAGCACTTTCATTGCCATATTGCTTGTACTGCACTGAACAGGTTGGCTGAGGTGCAGACTTTGTGTTCTGTATTTGGTAAGTGCCTGTTCAAATTGTGGCCAGGGCATAGGCTGTCCTGACAGTTTTTAGTAGCTTTATTTTCTGCAGCCAGTTGACTTTTTTATGGTCTTTTCCCATTCATCATTAACCAATTATGCTGTCACTGAACACCATGTAGTTTTCATACAGTGACAGTATCCTTATATAAAATGTGAGTGCATGAGTGTGAGTGTGTGAGTGTATATGTGTGGGTGTGTGTGTGTGTGAGTGTGAGTGAATGTGGGTGAGAGTGTGTGAGTGTGTGTGTGAGTGATGCATGAAACATTGTGTGTGAGTGCATAGGTATGTGTGAGAGTGAATAAGTGCATGAGTGTTCATGTGAGAGAGAGTGAGTGTGTGAGTGATTGTGTGCTTGTGTTTGTGTATATGTGAGTGAGTGAGTGATTGAATGCATGAATCAATGAATTCATGAATGGAGTGAGTGCGTGAACAACCTTGCCTATTCCTACAACTTCTCTTACTGTGCTGTAATTAGTGTAGTTCCCCATCAAGAACACATCATGTGTTATTGAGGCATTGGCTGTGATAGAAAAGGTTGTAGTGGTTTTACTTTATTCAGAAAAATACAGAAATTTTGTTAATATAAAGGCTGTGGTTTCCCAATTTCCTTTTCCCACCTTCAAACTCAGACATTATCTGTTTGCTAATTTGTCTCATTCTGTGGTATATTTTGTGTATGTAGAGTGTTCTGAAAATGATGTCTCATAAATTTTACCATATTAACGGATGTGGTGCACAAAACTGGTTATTGGTTCATTTAACTTTTTCTTCTGGGAATACGGCCTTTCAGTGTTCCAGTATTTTGGGGGTTGACAGCCATGTTTTGTCTGTTTGAATTGTACATTTCATCAAATGTCCTTTACTCAGCTCATGAGAACAGCTTTGACCTTGCAAGTTTGGATAGGTTTCCTGACCTCCAGGCTAAACATGAGGAGAAAACATATACATCTTGTCAAAAACATTAGTCTCTGTCCTTGCATAACTTCTTTCTTAAAAAATACAATTGAGCGATGTATTAGCATCTGTATTAAAACGTTCTCATGGATGCTGATGGATTTTTCAGTTTCGCCATTTAAGGTGTGTTTTATTTTTTAACTCATAATGTTTTATATTTAGCAAGCTCAGAGTCAATGGAATATGAATTCATATCTCCAGTTGACATCATCACATCCTGTTTATCATCACATCCTGTTTATCTCTATAAAAAGTGTTTTCACTTGGGTTTGATATGATGATCCTGTCTGTAACATCAGGAACAATGCCATCCTTTATGTAATACCCTCCCTTAATTGTCCTCACATAGTGATGGTAGCTTTAGTTACGGATAATATCCTTGCATCAGTCAGTTCAGGTGAATAATTTCAAGAAAATGCCATACCCACATTTTTGGATCTAATAACACTTTCACTTTAGCCCAGTCAAGTTAAATTGCACCCAGATCACAGATGCAGACGCATAGTCCAAGGGCAACATGATTGCATGTGGTAGGAATGTTGTCTTTTCTTTTAGTGTTCTTAACCCAGTCATCTGTACAACCGATATTTTATTATTGTGGAATAACAGGTTACTCTGTGTATCTGAAGCCACAAAACCATCTCTGCTTTCACTGCATGTTTGCTTGGAGCTTCATCAACCTGCTCATGGTGGTGGACCATAAAATTAGAGCCACAGTAGTTGCTGTTTACTGAGCTCAGCAGCCATAAAGAAGCCATCCTATGAAGCAGCACAAACAACAGTGAACTTTTAGGTACTGAACCAACAAATGCACAGTTCTGTATATTTGTATTGTACTATTAATTTGCTGTTACTTGTTTCACTGCATTTGGCATCCTCAGGGAGCTTACACCATTGATGTTACAACAACAATAAAATAGTTTTACAATGATTATGCATACCAGAATTAAGTTAAAATTTATGATATTTAAAATGTTATTATAAAATGATAGTATGATTTGTTTGTGATTACAAATTGTCATAACAATGATAGTATAGTTTGTTGTTGTCTACAAATTGTCACCTTTCCAATTGGTTCCTTGTTCTACAAACATCTGCTGCTCTCTGATCCAAATTGGATTCTGTCCTGTAACCCGTATATTATGTCTTGTTTGTATGGAGTGCACTACGAGACTGCACAGCTCCACGCACAGTCCTCTAGTGCACACCTCCACGCACAGTCCCCTAGTGCACAGCTCCACGCACAGCCCCCTAGTGCACAGCTCCACGCACAGCCCCCTGGTGCACAGCTCCACGCACAGCCCCCTGTTGCACAGCTCCACACACAGCCCCCTAGTGCACAACTTCATGCACAGCCCCTAGTGCACAACTTCACGCGCAGTCCTCTAGTGCACAGCTCCATGCACAGCCCTCTGGTGCACAGCTCCATGCACAGTCTCTTAGTGCACAGCTCCACATACATTCTCCTAGTGCACTCCAAACAAACATGACAACATATGGGTTACAGGATGACAGGATCCAGTTCAACTTGAATTGAATTGAATAGCATTTGGTTTTGAGCCCTTCCGGGCCCGATGCACCTAGGCCTTAAGACAGGCCCTTTGTGCCCCATGTTCTGTACTAAGTTAGAGGAGCCCTGTTCCTTTAGCAAAGTTCCAGATGGCCCCTATACTTAGTTTTCTAATATCCTCGGGGTCCAAAAAGAAGGAGCCCAGATATGTATGTCTGAGTGAAGCCAAAGCCTCACACTCACACAAAATATGGACTGAGGTTTCCTCCTCAGTATCACAATTCCTACAGATGGGTTTATTACTCAGCCCCATAATATATAAATGTCTTCTCAAGGTGTTATGTCCAGTGAGCAGGCCAATAACAACCCTGGACTGTGTCCTATTAAAGGACAATAATCGGGCCCTTGTAGCCAGGTCAAGGCCCAGAGATCAGTTCTCGCACCTGTCTCTGATCCAGTTTGGATCAGAAAGCAGTAGATGTTTGTAGAACAAGGAACCAATTGGAAATGAGACAGTTTGTAATAAAAAACAAAATATATTATTATTTCATGATAACACTTTAAATGCTGTAAATTTAAACTAAAATCTGCACATTTTATATGTATGATTATTGTAAAGCTATTGGATTGCTGTGTGTTTTAACAACATGAGCAACAGCTCCTGGAGGATGTCAGTTGCACCAAAACATGTACAAGCAAATTAATAGTAAAGTATGTAATATGTAGAATTTTGCGTTTGTTGGTGCTGACAGAGGTTGTAAATCAATTTACAATTCACAGAATGAACAGTATGAAACAGTGAGCTTGTTTCCTACATCACTGTATATCCATATCTCATCTCGATAGAAAGTCTTCTTCCCTTCAGATTGAAGTCTGTTGCATTTAAGCAAATAACTACAGTGCTGCTTAACAGTACATGGCTGCTCATCAGAATAGTTCTCTTGCTCTGGCATATTCACCATTTAATCCACTGCTGTGCAGTATTCATTGTGAAGACTAAAAAGTAAATGGTGAAGTTCATCCTGTAACATGCTGTGGAGGCACATAAGTGGGGCATAGAATTGCAGCTCTACCCTTTCTTTAGCCTCTGCACTACATTGGGGTGGGTGTTCAATGCCACACACAGCAGCTGTCCCTGGTAAAGAGTCCTAGTACCCTTTTCAAGGATGCTGGGTGGACCATGGCTGGTCTAAACAGTTGTGAAAAATCTCACCTTCATTGAGGTCCAAACCTCAAACCATCCAGCATGTAAAGCAGCTTCGGTGGTCTGGAGGTAGCATTCTGGCCTTTGGTACCCAAGTTCGCGGGTTCACACCCGGCCAAAGCTGTCGGATTTTTAGGGCAAAAAAATCCTCAGCATGCCTTCCTTCATAGGGGGAAGTAAAGCCGTTGGTCCCATGTCGTAGCTTTACAGCATGTAAAAGATCCCTAAATGTAACGTGTAAGTCGGCATTTAGGCAAAATTACCGGACATTTCTCGCCTACAGTTCCACCTTCCACCGCTGGTTGCTCTCACGTAGTGACACGTGTGGAGACGCCTGGTGGCGAAAGTTGGAACGTCTAAACAAGATCACACAATAAGCCTTAAGGCTGCAGTGCATAGTTGTATAAACAAAAATAATTCATCCTGTAACAAGTCGCTACACTGACTGTGCTATCTTGGCCACCCTCTTAAAGACCGTTTCCCTAAATGTAAATTGTTTTCTCTTCCATTATTGTACAGAGTTTGTTACAGGTTTGAACATTTTCTTTTTCAATATTGGAAAATTGCACAAATCAGAATCGGTCAGCAAGTACATTTGTTTCAGATTTTTGAGTCTACTTCTTTCTTGGGGCCTGCAGAGAACTTCCTTTATTTGTGTTTTGTCTCTCTCCTCTCATGTTTTGCTGTTTGAGATTTGAATTTTTGCAGATGTTGGACTGAGGATTCAGGTGTTTGGCAGTGTTGTGCTGGGTCAGAGGGTTAGTGGTTTCTGATGTTTCTGAGGGACGTTGTGCCTTAATCTGCAGGAGTCAAGGAGTCATGACTCCTTGACTCCTGCAGGCAGATGGTGGCATAAGATCACATCCCAGAAAACCTGATTTGTTTCCACTGTTGTCAGTCATACTACATAGCACTTCGCTGTTTGTTAACCTGCACACTGTATAGGTAAAATGAGACTTTTCTCACAATTTTCTTGTTTTTGTGGGTGATTTGTATGGTTTATTACTTTTCTAGCTTCACTGTAAATGGTTTTACTCTTCCTACCACTGGTCTCCACTTAGATATTCCATTTATGACATGAATAAGTGAAATTTATGCACAGCTGTAACTGGATAAAACACAGCAGCAAATATAAAATTAACTGGCATGCACAACACATGACTTCACTTAAATCCAGTATATTTTTAACTGGAATACATCAGTTACTGGTCATACACTTCTAATGATCTGACATTCACCAATGCCAAGACCTCTGGGTCATAGCTGTTCTCTTGAGTTGGCGGCAGTGACTGTGCCATTGACAGAAGCCAATCAGTTAATATTGTTTAGGGAAATAATCACTGTTTGGTTGTGTGAATCATACAAAACACAAAATGCAGTATTGCTGAGTGTTGAAGCAAATGTTTCGTGTAGTGGCCACTGTGTTATAGAACTTTATTTTGGGGTTGCAGTATATAGTGTTGGTGCCATTCCATTAATACATCACACGGAGAGTTAGGGTGAACAAAATGTTAATTTCAGAGTGTGTTCTTATGAAATGGTTTTGTTTTTACTGTGCATCATAACTGGCCAGAGAATAGAGAGAAATAACTTCAGGATCAACAACTAAAATGTTTAATGTTCATGGGTCCATGCATCATAATAATATTCTAGTATATAAATCCCAACAAGATGCACAAGTCACAGAGTTTATTTTATCTGACAGCTGCTCTACATGTTTTGGGCGTCACTATCACCCATTTTCAGGAGCACAAAACAACTGTTAACTCTTTCTGTTACAGTGTAACGGTTACCAGATGCTGTAGTTACAGTTGTTTTGTGCTCCTGAAGATGGGTGATACTGATGCCCAAAACATGTAGAGCAGTTGTCAGATTAAGTAAACTTTGTGACATGTGCATCTAGTTGGGGTTTATATACTAGAAAACTAAAATATTATTTAACCTTTAAGAACCGTGCGTCCCATATATAGGACGGGCGTACCGCTACCCTCCAGATGTTGCATTTTATATATTTTTTTCAACAACTATAAGTACTTAGTATTTTGAACATGCTGCACACTCTCCTTTTTTCTCTTCAAAATGTTGTTTATTTCATAATGCTACCTTTTTTGGTACCTGTATTATTCACATTTTACATACAGGGTGTGCTAAAATTTAAATGAAAAACTCCAGTGCCAAAAGGTTAAACAGATGTACAGTATCAAATGTCATAAAATGTAGTTCAATGTTAATAACAAATACAAAGGAATTCTTGGGCTTAGTAGCAACAAACAAAACGCAAATTACGTAAGAACCATACTTGCCCATTTGTAATGTGATGTTTGGGGTGGAGCCAGTGGCCAACCGGCTGCCTATCAGCCAAACCGAATTTCAAGAGAAAATCACTAGAGCCGAGACAATTTGAGATCGCAACCCACTGGCTTGTAGTCGACTGCAGACTGACTTTTCCACCCCAAGACAACTCTGTTTCAGATAAAAGGGTTCGAGATGCAAGGATAAATACAAGGACAGGGGACGAGGTTTTCTTCACATGCGAGACTTTAAACACGCCAACACGGCTCATCTCATAGGTGTAGTTCAAGTGAAGTTTAAATATTTGTTAATACTCTTTGATGTTTGTGTGTGAGTGAGTGAATGAGTCAACACTTACCATTCTGAATACGGTAGAACCCACTCACATTACATGTGTGGTGCTGCGCCTGACATACCAGGTCTTTAAACGTATTGACCTAATGTAGTAAAGTAAAGGCAAACCTAAATGCCACAGACAAAAGTTTAAGTCTTTTCTTCCCTTTGCTGGGTGTCATCTGACATCCTGATCTTTCCATGCACATGCATTGTGAGAACCCTTCCACTACTGATCATACAAATTTATTACCACCTTAGGAGTGTATGCTGAGTGTAATATATTTGTCCTTGATGGTTTTAAGGTTCTTCATCATATCTATCCATCTGTCTGTCTGCATGAAACAACGTAGCTCCCACTGGGTGAATTTTCATGAAATTTGAAATTTGGGTATTTTTTTTTTGAAAATCTGTTGAGAAAATTTAAATTTTATTAAAATCATACAAGCATCATGGGTATGTAACATGAAAATCTGTGAACATTCACGATAATATCTCACTGAATTCTTATTACAATTAGAAATGTTTCAGACAGTTTTTATAGTGCAAATCGAAATACAGGTTATGTTTGATAACATTTTTCAGTCCCGTTTATGAGATACGTGGAAAAATGCAATGGTGCTGTACAGGCTACAGATGGCAATATGATAGGGTGGATGCGCTTTGCATGCTGGATAACTGAGGCTACAAACACACACTCAGAATGTGTCATACTTACTGCTTTTTCCATGGCAGCAATGGTTACATAAACTATCCTCACTATCATGTCAAACTTGCATTGTCTTGTTGACATCTGTTAGAGTAGTCTGTATGAATAAAGAGCTGATGACAGGAAGCTGTTTTTCCTACAATAAAGTCTTTCATTTTTGGTGCAAATTACTTAGTGGGTGGTAGGAGTGATGTTCAGATTAAAGGATGGTAAAGGATAATTACTGTGTATTCTGTTTTTTTTTTGACATGTGTATGTCTTATAGATGGGTGTCTTTCTGGTGAAAAGTCACGTGACAGTGACACACATGAAGAGCGTCACACGACCTTGTAACATTAAATTGCTCCATGTGACGTCACAACGCGATAATACAATGCGCATCCAGCAACGCGCTTACCGCAATACAATAATGCTCATCCGGTCACGTGTCATTCGCGATAGGATAACTGAAAGTTAATTCGTACCACGTGACATTGGAGCTTGAATGACGAATCCCAGACTATGGATTACATCTCGTACTTTAGTTATCACAAACCGTTACTCAGTATTACCGATAGAAGACAATCTACACAGGCGTGACTCCCATATCTGTATGATGATGTTGATGGAATTAATAAATTGTATGTGTTTCTTTGGACAGCAAATAATCCGCATTCATTATTTTTTGGTGGGCAAAAAATTAAAAATATCATAACATCTTCCCAATTCTTACGTCCTTTATTGGTCATAACTTATAACTTTGTGATTTGCAGCGCATAAAAAATAAATCACGTATCACATTCCCCCTTAACGGAATCATGTCGTATCCATGTATATGTCTTATAGCATGTCATATACATGGTACGATGTGACGTGCAATGTTGGAATATGCAAAAGCAAATCGACGCCACGCGATACATCGTACCATGTATATGACATGCTGTAAGACATATACATGGATATGACATGATTCCGTTAAGGGGGAATATGATACATGATTTATTTTTTATTTTTTTTATTTTTTTGCCATCATTATGTGACCTTCAAGTTTCTAAATCATGATAAATACTTACCAGTTGCAAGCCTGTCTTCATACCAGAGGGATGAGCCAACACCAATTGCTACTGAAGGTAGAAGTTTGTTAGATGCTGATACTGTGGAAAGTTCTGGTGAACCAGTTATTGCCTCAGCAGTGTGGGACTCATCACCGTCCGAGGTCATGGGTAGTGGAAATGTGTGCAGTGATGTCATAGAAGGTGAAGAGGATAATATGGACAAATCAAACAAATTTGCCTCAACACCAATGTAATTAATGGTCACATATTTGTTTTGTTGTAGAAATATGTTCATGTTTGTTATTGTGGAATTTTATTTGTACTTCAACTTCATTGCTTCTTTGCTTTTTGCCACAGCTCTTCTGAAGAAGAAAACGCTCATAATGTGCGTCTCACATTACAACCTCTAAATTTTAAACAGGTGAGTTTTGTAAAGTTGAAATTACATGCTCCTGTTTACAGCCAGTTTTCTTTTTTCACCAGCCTAATGTTTCTGCCATAATGTACACGATGATTCAAAAAGATGGACTCAATTCCATAAATCTATATTTCAGAATTAGAACTAGTGACAAATATGATGTAAATTACATTTGATTGGAGGTTGAATGTTGAAATGAAGACGAAACGCTCGCTGCACAGCAGTCAGTTTTAATGAACTCACGAACGCAAAAAAATCTTGTGCTGCATAGTAGCCATTTTGCTCGCAACTGACGCTGCTGCACGGCTGTGCGCTAGGTGAGTGCTCTAGCAGTGGTATTTGAAAATTTAGAACCTCCTCTTTCAGATGTTATGTAGATCATTTACATACCATGTATAGTTCAGGAAATATAGACGTACGAAATTGAGTCCATCTTTTTGAATCACGCTGTATGTTCCAAATTTTTAGGCCGATGGCAAAACACTGCATATGAAGGAAACAACTCCTGGACAAGACTTGCTAGAATGGTGCAAGGAAGTCACTCGAGAGTATCAGGGAGTGAAAGTGACCAACCTTACAACTTCCTGGAGAAACGGCATGGCTTTTTGTGCAGTGCTGCATCACTTTCGACCAGATCTTGTGTAAGTGCATGCAGACATTTACATCCCTATATTGGTGCAGAACATCCGTGACGTGTGATGATCTGTCAGCAGTAGCAGTAATTTTGTGGTATTCATATCCATGCACTGATTGTTAAAATTCAGGAAAACACAAACAAATGCACTGTATTATAATATAGAGTTTTAAGCAGTTAAAGCTGTACCATATGTTCAATGGGAACATATGCAAGCTCCTCCAAATTTTTGAATGATTACTGTAATCCAACATAGTCATTCTACACCTATTTATCTATTAAGATGGAACAGACAGAGTGTTTCGAAACGTCGGCATATAAAATCCAGATGCCGGGGAATTACCCAGAAGAAAACATACAACATTCAGAAGGCGGCGAAAGTTTGAAATCAAGAATACTATAATCTATATGTATAAGATCCATTGCAGAAGGAATACGTTATCAAACTTATGTATCCACTGCACCAACTTCGCGACAGCAAATGATGTTAATATGGTTTTAACTTATTTTATCTATTTATAATCAATGTTTTGTACAAATATTGACATACACTCTGTGATGATGACCAACAAGAAGGGTCAAAACGTGTCAAGAGTTCTAGTGCTTTAATTATAATAATAATAATAATAATAATAATAATAATAATAATAATAATAATAATAATAATAATAATAATAATAATGATAA
>Ga0268261_10002582_pt1 | contig 13027 bp, 17 predicted proteins | sample TergutNc150P1_FD_190353 | JGI IMG/M metagenome (GOLD analysis project Ga0268261, IMG submission 190353) | Nasutitermes corniger P1 segment gut microbial community from laboratory colony in Florida, USA - Nc150 P1 (SPAdes) (version 2) | ecosystem: Host-associated > Arthropoda: Insects >... | reverse complement strand
GTGAGCTAATAATGCCAGCAAATAGCAGATGGGATTTAATTCAGCGTTTAAAGGGTTAAAATTTTTAATAACCCCGGGAACGGGCGTTTAAACAATTTAAATGACCCCGTCTTCAATGTGTTAATATCTCGGCGTGCATACTGCATGCCCCGGCCATCACATCCTCCTTTATGTCAGCACCGTAACAGTTTGTTTTTGGCGCGACAGCCCCCAGTGGACCATGGCCTCCTCATTCACAAAGTTTCTAGATCACACACAACGACGCACCACATTCGGTAGGACTACACTGGACGAGTGATCAGCTCGTCGCAGAGACCTCTACCTTACAACACACAACACTCACAACAGAAATCCATGCCCCCGGTGGGATTCGAACCCACAGTCTCAGCAGGCGAGCGGCGGCAGACCTACGCCTTTAGACCGCGCGGCCACTGGGACCTGCTACCGTAAAAGTACATGGTAAAAAGTACAAATTGTGATCATTTACAGAGACGAGGAGAGAATAGCGCATACGAACAGTGGGGATGGTTAGGAAACCTTAAAAACAAAGAAAGAAAGTACCCATTACTGAGCCGTAAGAAGGAACAGTCAAATGGAGCAATGTTACACCTGATCCTCGCATTGCAGAAATTTCTGACTTTTGTTATGAGGTTTCCTACCCAACTCTGCTGTTCATTTTGACATGAATATGTCTTATGGCTCGGGGTCTCCCCGTGAAAGTTTTCACCGACAGTAAAAGGGTCCCGTTGTCAAGGTCACTCACTCGCCGAGATTAAAACTTTCCTGTGCAGCCCATAACTTGGCTATACCTTCAGCCAGATGAATCTAGTTCACACGACACAGTCTTATTTATGTTAAATATATTCTTTTGGAGAATTTCGGTTGTTGACTGAATTACCGTCAAATTTTGTGGTATAAAATGTAGAAAAATGGAGGTAAATACGGAAAAAACACTCAAAAGGGACAATTACTGAGAATGTGAACTCTTAAGTTATTTTTATGTTTACCAATTATACTCGTCCAAATTCTGATAACAGGGCTGATATTATACATATGTACTACAACTTGTGCCTTTCAAAGGCCGAAATGCGTATTTTACATCTGTTCAACATCTTGTGCCTTACAAGGGCCAAAATGCATATTTTACATCTGTTCTACATCAAGTGCCTTTCAAAGGCCGAAATGCATATTTTACATCTATTCTACATCTTGTGCCTTTCAAAGGCCGAAATGAATATTTTACATCTGTTCTATATCTTGTGCTATTCAAAGGTTGAAATGCATTTTTTACATTTATTCTACATCTTGTGCGTTCAAGGGCCGAAATGCATATTTTACATCTGTTCTACATCTTGTGCCTTTCAAAGGCTGAAATGCATATTTTACATATATTCTACAGCTTGTGCCTTTCAAAGGCCGAAATGCATATTTTACATTAGTTCTACATCTTGTGCCTTTCAAAGGCCGAAATGCATATTTTACATCGATTGTACATATTGTTCCTTTCAAAGGCCGAACTGCATATTTTACATCTGTTCTACATCTTGTGACATTCAATGGCTGAAATGCATATTTTACATCTAAACTACATCTTGTGCCTTTCAAGTGCCGAAATGCATATTTTACATCTGTACTACATCTTGTGCATTTCAAAGGCTGAAATGCACATTTTACATCTATTCTAAATCTCGTCCCTTTCAAGGGCCGAAATGCATATATTAAATCTGTTCTACATCTTGTGCCTTTCAAAGGCTGAAATCCATATTTTACATCTATTATACATCTTGTGCCCTTCAAACGCCGAAATGCATATTTTACATCTGTTCTACATCTTCTGCCTATCAAAGGCCGAAATGCATATTTTACATCTATTCTACATCTTGTGTCTTTCAAAGGCAGAAATGAAAATTTTTACATCTTTTCTACACCTTGTGCATTTCAAAGGCTAAAACGTATATTTTAAATCTATTATACATCTTGTGCCTTTCAAGGGCCGAAATGCATATTTTACATTTGTTCTACATCTTGTGCCTTTCAAAGGCTGAAATGCATATTCCACATCAGTTCTAAATCTTGTGCTTTTTAAAGGCCGAAATGAATATTTTACATCTGTTCTACATCTTGTGCCTTTCAAACGCCGAAATGCATATTTCACATCTATTCTACATCTTGTGCCTTTCAAAGGCCGAAATGCACATTTTACATCTATTCTACATCTTGCGCCTTTCAAAGGCTGAAATGTATACTTTACATCTATACTACATCTTGTGCCTTTTAAGGGCCAAAATGCGTATTTCACACCTGGTCTACACCTTGTGCATTTCAAAGGCTGAAATGCATATTTACATCTATTCTACATCTTGTGCCTTTCAAGGGCCGAAATGCTTATTTTACATCTCTACTACATCTTGTGCCTTTCAAAGGCCGAAAAGCATGTATTACGTCTATTCTACAGCTTGCGCCTTTCAAGGGCCGAAATGCATATTTTATATCTGTTTTACATCTGCTGCGTTTCAAAGGCCGAAATGCATATTTTAAATCTGTTCTACATCTTGTGCCTTTCAAATGCCCAAATGCATATTTTACATCTGTTTTACATCTTGTGCCTTTCAAAGGAGCAAATGCGTATTTTACATCTATTCTACATCTTGTGCCTTTCAAAGGCCGAAATGCATATTTAACATCTATTCTACATTTTGTGCCTCTCAAAGGCCGAAATGCATATTTTACATTTGTTCCACATCTTGTACCCTTCAAAGGCCGAAATGCATATTTTACATCTATTCTACATCTTGTGCCTTTCAAAAGCCGAAATGCATCTTTTACATCTCTTTTACATCTCGTGCCTTTCAAGGGCCGAAATGCATATTTTACATCCGTTCTACTATTTGTGCCTTTCAAAGGCCGAAATGCATATTTCACATCTATTGTACATCTCGTGCCTTTCAAAGGCCGAAAAGCATATTTTACATCTATTCTACATCTTGTGCCATCGAAAAAGGCTGAAATTCATATTTCACATCTATTCTACATCTTGTGCCTTTCAAGGGCCGATATGCATTATTTACATCGATCCTACATCCTGTGCCTTTCAAAGGCCGAAAGGCACATTCTACAACTATTCTACATCTTATGCCTTTCAAGGGCCGAAATGCATATTTTACATCTGTTCTACATTTTGTGCCTTTCAAAGGCCGAAATGCATATTTTATATCTGTTCTACATCTTGTGCCTTTCAAAGGTCGAAATGCAAATTTTAAATCTATTCTACTTCTTGTGCCCCTCAAAGGCCGAAATGCATATTTTGCATGTTCTACATCTTGTGCCTTTTAAGGGCTGAAATGAATATATTACATCTATTCTACATGTTGTGCTTTTCTAAGGCCGAAATGCATATTTTACGTCTTTTCTACATCTTGTGCATTTCAAAGGCCGAAATGTATATTTTACATCTGTTCTACATCTTGTGCATTTCAAAGGCCGAAATGCATATTTTACATCAGTTCTACATCTTGGGCCTTTCAAGGGCTGAAATGCATATTTTACATCTGTTCTACATCTTGTGCCTTTGAAGGGCGGAAATGCATATGTTACATCTATTCTACATCTTGTGCCTTTCAAGGGCCGAAATGCAAATTTTACATCTGTTCTACATCTTGTGCCTTTGAAAGGCAAAAATGCATATTTTACATCTCTTCTACATCTTGTGCCTTTCAAGGAATGAAATGCACACTTTACATCTATTCTACATCTTGTGCCTTTCAAGGGCCGAAATGCATATTTTACATCTGTTCTACATCTTGTCCCTTACAAAGGCCGAAATGAATATTTTACATCTATTCTACATCTTGTGCCTTTCAAAGGCCGAAGTTTATATTTTAAATCTGTTCTGCATCTTGTGCCTTAAAAAGGCTGAAATGCATATTTTACATCTATTCCACATCCCGTGCCTTCCAAGTTCCGAAATGCAAATTTTACATCTGTTCAACATCTTGCGCCTTTCAAAGGCTGAAATGCATGTTTTACATCTATTCCACATCTTGTGCCTTTCAAAGGCCGAAATGCAAATTTTACATCTCTTCTACATCTTGTGCCTTTCAGGGGCCAAAATGCATATTTTATATCTATTCTACATCTAGTGCCTTTCAAAGGCCGAAATGCATATTTTACATCTGTTCGAAAATTTTGTGCCTTTCAAAGGCAGAAATTAATATTTTACATCTATTCTACATCTTGTGCCTCTCTAGGGCCGATAGGAATATTTTACATCTGTTCTACATCATGTGCCTTACAAATGCTGAAAGGCATGTTTTCAATCTATTCTACATCTTGTATCTTTCGAGGGCCGAAATGCATATTTTATATCTATTCTACATCTGCTTTTCAAAGGCAGAAATGCATGCTCTACATCTATTCAACATCTTGCGCCTTTCAAAGGCCGAAATGCATATTTTACATCTATTCTATATCTCGTGCCTTTCAAAAGGCCGAAATGAATATTTTACATCTGATCTACATCATGTGCCTTTCTAAGGCCGATTGCATATTTTACATCTGTTCTACATCTTGTGCCTTTCAAAGGCCGAAATGCATATTTTACACCTGTTCTAAATCTTGTGCCTTTCAAAGGCAAATTGCATATTTCATATCTATACGACACCTTGTGCCTTTCATAGGCCGAAATGCATATTTTACATCTGTTCTACATCTTGTGCCTTTCAAAGGCCGTAATGCATATTTTACATCTCTTCTACATCTTGTGCCTATCAAAGGCCGAAATGCATATTTTACATCTGTTCTACAACGTGTGCCTTTGAAAGGCAGAATTGCATATTTTACATCTGTTCTACATCTTCTGCCTTTCAAATGGCGAAATGCATATTTTACATGTATTATACGTCTTGTGCCTTACTAGGGCGGAAATGTCTATTTTTACATCTGTTCTACATCTTGTGTACTTGGAAGGCCGAAATGCATATTTTACATCTGTTCCACATATTGTGCCCTTCAAATGCTGAAATGCATATTTTACATCTGTTCTTCATATTGTGCCCTTCAAAGGCCGAAATGCATATTTTTACTACCTATTCCACATCTTGTGCCTTTCAAAGGCCGAAATGAATATTTTCCATCTGTACTACATCTTGTGCCATCCAAAGGCCAAAATTAATATTTTACATCTTTTATACATATTGCGCCTTTCAAAGGCCGAAATTCATATTTTACATCTATTATACATCTTGTGCCTTTCAAAGGCCGAAATGCATATTTTACGTCTATTCCACATCTTGTTACTGTCAAGGGCCGAAATGCATGTTTTACATCTGTTCTACAACTTGTGCCTTTCAAATGCCGAATGCATATTTTATATCTGTTCTACATTTTGTGCCTTTCAAAGGCCGAAATGCATATTTCACATCTGTTCTACAACTTGTGCCTTTCATAGGCCGAAATGCATATTTTACATCTGTTTTACATGTTGCGCCTTTCAAAGGCCGAAATGCATATTTTACATCTATACTACACCTTGTGCCTTTCATAGGCCGAAATGCATATTTTACATCTATTCTACAACTTATGTCTTTCAAAGACCGAAATGTATATTTTACATCTGTTCTACATCTTGTGCCTATCAAAGGCCGAAATGCATATTTTACATCTGTTCTACGTCTTCTGCCTTTCAAAGGCCGAAATGCATATTTTCCATGTATTATACATCTTGTGCCTTACAAGGGCGGAAATGCATTATTTACATCTGTTCTATATCTTGTGTCTTTGAAAGGCCGAAATTCATATTTTACATCTGTTCTACATATTGTGCACCTCAAAGGCCGAAATGCATACTTTACATCTATTCTACATCCTATGCCTTATAGAGGCCGAAATGCATATTTTAAATCTATTCTACAAATTGTGCCTTTCAAAGGCCGAATGCATATTTTACATCTATTCTACATCTTGTGCCTTTCAAATGCCCAAATGCATTCTTTACATCAATTCTACAACTTGTGCCTTTCAAAGGCCGAAATGCATACTTCACATCTATGAAACATCTTGTGCCTTTCAAAGGCCGAAATGCATATTTTACATCTGTTCTACATCTTGTGCCTTCCAAAGGCCGAAATGCACATTTTACATCTGTTATACATGTTGTGCCTTTCAAAGGCCGAAATGCATATTTTTCATCTATAGTACACCTTGTGCCTTTCAAAGGCCGAAATGTGTATTTTACAAATCGTCTACATCTTGTGCCTTTCAAAGCCCGAAATGCATATTTTACATCTGTTCCAAATCTTGTGCCTTTGAAAGGCAGAAATGCATATTTTACATCTGTTCTACATCTTCTGCCTTCCAAAGGCCGAAATGCATATTTTACATGTATTATACATCTTGTGCCTTACAAGGGCGGAAATGCATATTTTACATCCGTTCTACATCTTGTGTCTTTGACAGGCCGAAATGCATATTTTACATCTGTTCTACATATTGTGCCTTTCTAAGGCCGAATTCATTTTTTGCATATATTCTACATCTTATGCCTTTCAAAGGCCGAAATGCATACTTTACATCTGTTCCACAACTTGTGCCTTTGAAAGGTCGAAATGCATATTTTACATCCATTCTACATCCTGTGCATTTCAAAGGCCGAAATGCATATTTTACATCTATTCTACATCTTGTTCCTTTCAAAGGCCGAAATACATACTTTACATCTGTTCTACATCTTGTGCCTTTCAAAGGCCGAAATGCATAATTTACATGTTCTACATTTTGCGCCTTTGAAAGGCAGAAATGCATATTTTACATCTGTTCTACATCTTGTGCCTTTCAAAGGCTGAAATGCATATTTTACATCTGTTCTACATCTTGTGCCTTTCAACGCCCGAAATTCATATTTTAATCTGTTCTACATCTTTGCCTTTGAATGGTTGAAATCCATATTTTACATCTATTCTACATCTTGTGCCTTTCAAAAGGCCGAAATGCATATTTTAGGTCTATTCTACACCTCGTGTCTTTCAAAGAGCGAAATGAATATTTCACATCTGTTCTACATTTTGTGCCTTTCTAAGATAGATTGCATATTTTACATCTTCTACATCTTGTACCCTTCAAAGGCCGAACTGCATATATTACATCTGTTCTACATTTTGTGCCTTTCAAAGTCTGAAATGCATATTTTACATCTGTTCTACATCTTGTGCCTTTCATGGGCCGAAATGTATATTTTACATTTGTTCTACATCTTGTGCCTTTGAAAGGCTGAAATGCATATCCTACATCTATTCTACATCTTGTGCCTTTCTAAAGGCCGAAATGCATATTTTGCATCTGTTCTACATACTGTGCCTTTCAAATGCCGAAATTGATATTTCACATCTATTCTACATCTCGTGCCTTTCAAAGGCCGAAGTGCATATTTTAAATCTGTTCTGCGTTTTGTGCCTTTCAAAGGCCGATTGCATATTTTACATCTGTTCTACACCTTGTGTCATTGAAAGGCCGAAATTCAGATTTTACATGTTCTACATTTTGTGCCTTTCAAAGGCCGAAATGCATATTTTATATCTAATCTACATCTTGTGCATTTGAAAGGATGAAATGTATATTTTACATCTGTTATACATATTGCGCCTTTCAAAGGCCGAAATGCATATTTTACATCTCTTGTACATCTTGTTCCTTCCAAAGGCCGAAATGCACATTTTACGTCTGTTCTACATCTTCTGCCGTTCAAAGGCCTAAATGCATATTTTACATGTATAACACATCTAGTGCCTTACAATGGCGGAAATGCATATTTTACATCTGATCTACATCTTGTGTATTTGAAAGGCCCAAATGCATATTTTACATCCGTTCTACATATTGTGCCCTTCAAAGGCCGAAATGCATATTTTACATCTATTCTACATCTTATGCCTTTCTAAGGCCGAAATGCATATTTTACATCTGTTCTACTACTTGTGCCTTTAAAAGGCCGAAATGCATATCTTACATCTATTCTACATCTTGTGCCTTTCAAAGGCCGAAATGCATATTTTACATCTACTCTACACCTTCTGCCTTTCAAATGCCAAAATGCATATTTTACATCTATTCTACATCTTGTGCCTTTCAAAGGCCGAAATGCATATTTTACATCTGTTCCACCTCTTGTGCCTTCCAAAGGACGAAATTTATATTTTACATCTGTTATACATATTGTGCCTTTCAAAAGCCGAAATGCATATTTTACACCTATTCTACATCTTGCGCCTTTCAAAGGCCGAAATGCATATTTTACATCTATTCTACATCTTGTGACTTTCAAGAGCCGAAATGCATATTTTACATCCGTACTACATCTTGTGCCTTTCAAAGGCCGAAATGCATATTTTACATCTGTTCTACGTCTTGTGCTTTTCAAAGGCCCAAATGCATATTTTACATCTGTTCTGCATCTTGTGCCTTTCAAAGGCCGAATGCATATTTTATATCTGTTCTACATCTTGTGTCTTTGAAAGGCCGAAATTCATATTTTACATCTGTTCTATATTGTGCCTTTCAAAGGCCGAAATTCATATTTTATATCTATTCTACATCTTGTGCATTTCAAAGTCTCAAATGCATATTTTACATCTGTTATACATATTGTGCCTTTCAAAGGCCGATATGCGTATTTTACATATATTCTACATCTTATGCATTTCAAAGGCCGAAATGCATATTTTATATCTATTCTACATCTTGTGACTTTCAAGAGCCGAAATGCATATTTTACATACATTCTACATCTTGTGCCATTCAAAGGCCGAAATGCATATTTAACATCAGTTCTACATCTTTTGCCTTTAAAAGGCCGAAATGCATATTTTACATCTGTTCTACATCTTGTGCTTTTCAAAGGCCGAAATGCATATTTTAAATCTGTTGTTCATGTGCCTATTCAAGGCCGAAATGCATATTTTACATCTACTCTAAACTTGTGTCTTTCAAGGGCCGAAATTCATTGTTTACATCTGTTCTACATCTTGTGCCATTCAAAGGGGGAAATGAATACTTTACATGTGTTCTGCATCTTGCGCCTTTCAAAGGTCGAAATGCATATTTTACATCTGTTCTACATATTGTGCCTTTGAAAGGTAGAAATGCATATTTTACATCTGTTCTACCTCTTGTGCCTTTCAATGGCTGAAATGCATATTTTACATCTATTCTACAGCTTGTGCCTTTCCAAAGCCGAAATGGATATTTTCATCTATTCCACATTTCGTGCCTTTGAAAAGCCGAAAAGCATATTTTACATCTATTCTTAATCTCGTGCCTTTCAAAGACCGAAATGCATATTTTACTTCTGTTCTACATCTTGTGCATTTCAATGTTCGAAATGCACATTTTACATCTGTTCTACATCTTGTACCTTTCAAGGGCCGAAATCCATATTTTACATCTGTTTTACATCTTGTGCCTTTCAAAGGCCGAAATACATATTTTACATCTATTCTGAATCTCGTGCCTTTCAAAGGTCGAAATGCATATTTTACATCTGTTCTTCATCTTGTGCCTTTCAAAGGCCGATTGCATATTTTACATCTGTTCTACATATTGTGCCTTTCAAAGGCCGAAATGCATATTTTACATTTGTTCTACACGTTGTGCCTCTTCAAGGTCGAAACGCATATTTTGAATCTATTCTACAACTTGTCTTTCAAGGGCCGAAATGCATATTTTACAGCTGTACATCTTTTGCCTTTCAAAGGCCGAAATGCATATTTCACATCTGTTCTACATCTTGTGCCTCTCAAAGGCCCAAACGCATATTTTACATTTGTTCTACATATTGTGCCTTTCCAGGCAGAAATGCATATTTTTTACATCTGTTGTACATCTTGTGCCTTTCGAAGGCTGGCATGCATATTTTACATCTGGTCTACATCTTGTGCCTTTCAAAGCCCGCAATGCATATTTTACATCTTTTGTACATCTTGTGCCTTTGAAATGCCGAAATGCATATTTTACATCTATTCTACATCTTGTGCCTTTCAAGGGCCGAATTGCATATTTTACATCTTTTCTACATCTTGTGCCTTTCAAAGGCCGAAATGGATATTTTACATCTATTCTACATTTCGTGACTTTCAAAGGCCGAATTGCGTATTTTACATCTATTCTACATTTCGTGTCTTTCAAATGCCGAAATGCATATTTTATATCTCTTCTACATCTTGTGCCTTTCAAACGCCTATTGCATATTTTACATCTGTTCTACAACTTGTGCCTTTCAAATACCGAAACGCATATTTTACATCTGTTCTACATATTGTGCATTTCAAAGGCAGAAATGCATATTTTAATCTATTCTACATCTGTTGCCTTTCAGAAGCCGAAATTCATATTTTACATCTGTTCTACATCTTGTGCCTTTCAAAGGCTGAAATACATATCTTATATCTGTACTATATCTTTTGCTTTTCAAAGGCCGAAATTCATATTTAACATCTGTTCAACATCTTGTGCCTTTCAAAGGCCAAAATGCATAATTTACATCTGTTCTACATCTTGTGACTCTGAAAGGCAGAAATGCATATTTTACATCTGTTCTACATCTTGTGCCTTTCAAAGGCTGAAATGCATATTTTATATCTATTCTAAATCTTGTGGCTTTCAAGGGCCGAAATGCATATTTTCATCTGTTCTACATCTTTTGCCTTTCAACGCCCGAAATTCATATTTTACATCTGTCCTACATCTTTTGCCTTTGAATGGTCGAAATGCATATTTTAAATCTATTCTACATCTTGTGCTTTTCAAAGGCAGAAATGCATATTTTACGTCTATTCTACATCTCGTGCGTCTCAATGGCCGAAATGCATATTTTACATCTGTTCTACATCTTGTGCCTTTCAAAGGCTGATTGAATATTTTAAATATTCTACATCTTGTGCCTTTCAGAGGCCGAAATGCATACTTTAATCTGTTCTACATCTTGTGCCTTTCAAAGGCTGAAATGCATATTTTACATCTTTTCTACATCTTGTGCCTTTCAAGGGCCGAAATGTATATTTCACATTTGTTCTACATCTTGTGCCTTTCAAAGGCTGAAATGCATATTCTATATCTATTCTACATCTTGTGCCTTTATAAAGGCCGAAATGCATATTTTACATCTGTTCTACATCTTGTGCCTTTCAAAGGCCGAAATGCATATTTTACATCTGTTCTACATCTTGTGCCTTTCAAAGGCCGAAATGCATATTTTACATCTGTTCTACATCTTGTGCCTTTCAAAGGCCGAAATGCATATTTTACATCTATTCTACATCTTGTGCCTTTCAAAGGCCGAAATGCATATTTTACATCTATTTTACATCTTGTGACTTTCATAAGCAGAAATTCATATTTTACATCTGTTCTACATCTTGTGCCTTTCAAAGGCCGAAATGCATATTTTACATCTGTTCTACATCTTGTGCCTCTCAAAGGCTGAAATGCATATTTTACATCTGTTCTACATCTTGTGCCTTTCAAAGGCCGAAATGCATATTTTACATCTATTTTACATCTTGTGACTTTCAAAAGCAGAAATTCATATTTTACATCTGTTCTACATCTTGTGCCTTTCAAAGGCCGAAATGCATATTTTACATCTGTTCTACATCTTGTGCCTCTCAAAGGCTGAAATGCATATTTTACATCTGTTCTACATCTTGTGCCATTCAGAGGCAGAAATGCATATTTTACATCTGTTCTACGTCTTGTGTCTTTACAATGGCCGACATGCATATTTTAGATCTATTCTACACCTTGTGCCTTTCAAGGGCCGAAATGCATATTTTACATCTGTTTTACATCTTGTGCCTTTCTAAGGCCGAAATGCATATTTTACATCTGTTCTACGTCTTGTGCCTTTCAAGGCCCGAAATGCATATTTTACATCTATTCTACATCTTGTGCCTTTCAAAGGCCGAAATGGATATTTTACATCTATTCTACATATTGTGCCTTTCAAAGGCCGAAATGCATATTTTACACCTATTCTACATCTCGTGCCTTTCAAAGGCCGAAATGCATATTTTACATCTGTTCTACATCTTGTGCCTTTCAAAGGCCGATTGCATATTTTACATCTGTTCTACATCTTTTGCCTTTCAAAGGCCGAAATGCATATTTTACATCTGTTCTACATCTTTTTCCTTTGAAATGCCGAAATGCATATTTTACATCTGTTCTACATCTTGTGCCTTTCAAAGGCCGAAATGCATATTTTACATCTATTCTACATCTTGTGACTTTCAACAGCCGAAATGCATATTTTACATCTGTTCTACATCTTGTGCCTTTCAAAGGCCCAAATGCATATTTTACATCTGTTCTACATCTTGTGCTTTTCAAAGGCCGAAATGCATATTTTACATCTATTCTACATCTTGTGACTTTCAACAGCCGAAATGCATATTTTACATCTTTTCTACATCTTGTGCCTTTCAAAGGCCCAAATGCATATTTTACATCTGTTCTACATCTTGTTCCTTTGAAATGCCGAAATGCATATTTTACATCTGTTCTACATCTTGTGCTTTTCAAAGGCCGAAATGCAAGTCGTGTTACACTACGATTTGCATTTCAGCCTTGTTACCAGAAGTTGGACGAATGGAATCGGTAACCTGTGAGAACATAAGCCTTACCACAGCGACGATGTCAGACAACCAACTAGAGATAAACCAAAGCAGAATACTTAGCGACAGTATCCTATTCCTCCCACTCTTTCAGCTGGCCTGAATCGCCTTTCGTAAAATCAATGGCTGGAACGACATTTACGTCGGCTGGCGCAGCTGGTACAGCCCCAGGCGTGAAGGAATTCGGTAGCTTGTCCACAGTGCACAGTAGCCATGCCAGCCGAGATGCAAGAACGTGCCTCTATGCGCACGAATTGGGCCTCTTTATGGCTCCCAATTCGATATATATATATATATATATATATATATATATATATATATATATATGTGTGTGTGTGTGTGTGTGTGTGTGTATATATATATATATA
>Ga0268261_10002581_pt1 | contig 13031 bp, 4 predicted proteins | sample TergutNc150P1_FD_190353 | JGI IMG/M metagenome (GOLD analysis project Ga0268261, IMG submission 190353) | Nasutitermes corniger P1 segment gut microbial community from laboratory colony in Florida, USA - Nc150 P1 (SPAdes) (version 2) | ecosystem: Host-associated > Arthropoda: Insects > Digestive... | reverse complement strand
AGATCGTGGGTTCGAATCCCACCGGGGGCATGGATATTTGTCTGTTGTGAGTGTCGTGTGTTGTCAGGTAGAGGTCTCTGCGACGAGCTGATCACTCGTCCAGAGCAGTCCTACCGACTGTGCTGCAGCGTTGTGTGTGATCTAGAAACATCAAGAATAGGTGCTCCATGTGTATATATATATATATATATATATATATATATATGACATTAGTAGCCTAAGGGTTGATGATTTAACCCTTATCCTGCTAACGTGGAGAAAATGGTGAGCTCCTAATAATGCCACCAAATAACAGATGGGATTTAATTCAGCGTTTAAAGGGTTAAAATTGTTAAAAACCCCAGGAACGAGCGTTTAAACAATTTAAATGACTTGGTACTCAATGTGTTAATAGTCCTCATATTCTTTCCTTAATTTCATATTAAATAAATTTAATTGTTCCCTTTCACTAATAAATGTATGTGAGGGCATGGATGCATTTGCAAGTCAGCGCATGTGAGATTTGTGATAGACAAAGTGGTATTGGGACAGACGTTAATCACAGTACTTGAGTTTTTCCATCAGTGTTATATAATATTCTATTCATCTAGCAACAATGCTATGCATCTATTTATTTAGCAACAATGCAATGTATTCTTAGACACTGAGAGTATCATTAAATGAAACATTTGACTCCCTCATGAACAGGTTAACCACCACAGCCACCAGTACTTAAATACATTAGTGCATTTCAAGGCCTAGCAATAGTGTATGTGACATTTGTGGGGATAGTTACAGATTTTGCAAATTTTATATGTCTTCATGCTGTTTATAATTATCCTTAGTATCTGTAACAGTATTTATGGACCACTTTGAAGTGTTTCCTGGGTTTGCAGTCTTTCTTTAGTATAATGACAAGTGCTGTGCAAGTTCATGTTTGGAGGGGAGCAACCACAATCAATAATGAAGGTCAGTGTGTATTTCATTTTTGACTCAGGCCTATGGATCCCATTTTTTAAAAAGAGAGATAATGTATGTATAATGTAACATTGAGGCACGTTCATGCAACCATTGTTGCAGTGGACAAGAAATAAGACATATTCTGAGTGTGTTTATAGTCTTACATATCAATCATGCAATGCACATGAGCCATATTTTCATCTATGGCCTGTCAGGCTCAACAGTATTCTTCCATGTTATGACATAAAACACAATTTTTGAAGAAATGTTATTGAACATGAAATATGTGTTTTGATTTTCTCCACAACTTTTGTCTGAAATATTTCTCATTCTCAGAAGAATTGAGCAACATATTAAAAACATATATTGGTCTTCGTGTAAAGCACTCATTTTTCTTGTCAGGAAAAAAAAAAAGTGTAAAGCCTCTCTGCTATACCAACCACTTAGGTCTAATTCTAAGAGGCAGCATAATTCTTGAAAGCTAATTCCTGCTCAGCTAGTCATTTTATGGCACCTGAAAGTTTACTGTCTCCTGAGCAAGAGAAATTATAAGTATACCATTTTTCTAGGAGATGACACTGCATTAATGGGTAACTGGATCCCAACATTTCGAGGACATTTTGACCCTTGAAGATGATGACTCTACCTTGCCTCAAAAGGTCGGGATCCGACTACCCATTAACGCAGTGTCCTATCCCACAAAAACGGAATGCTCAGCTACACCACTGCCAAAACCTCAAAACTCGAGATGAATCCTGTTCAAACCCTCACACCCAAGTTCCTTAAGATCCTTTTACAATACAGAGTGACCACAAAATCTAGTGTAAGTTTGTAAAGATTGACATACATACATAATACACACATCAATGTGAAGTTTCGAAGATTTTAAAAACTGTCCTCCGCTGCCCTCTAAGCAATGCAAAGTTTTATAGATAAAACAAAAAAATCTGGAAGTTGTACACTTGCCTCTAAGCATGCTCCTGCAAGACGTTCAACTCTCTACTTAATACACGTTTTAAGGTTTCGCTGTGACACCACTGATGGCAATTATATTGTTTTTATAACATTGCAGTAGCATCAACGGGTCATTTTTGAACACCCCATATTTCAAGAAACCCCACCAAAATAAATCTGGTGACAGCGATGGACAGATCTTCCTGCTAATGGTTCGATTTCCTAAGAAATCTTTTTTGGTTTTTCGTGATGTACCTAGTCGCATGAGAATTCGCTCTATCTTGTGGGCTACAAGCCAAGTGATGGAAAGGAAAGTCGTCTTTTTTCAACAAATTTTTACGTGAAGATTTTCAGTGATGACAAGATGGGCAATGTACGTATAATGTAAAGATAAGGGGTGCTGGTGCAACCACTGTTGCTGTGTGTGTGTATGTGTGTGTGTGTGTGTGAGGGGGGGGGGGAAGTATTACATATTCTGAGTGTGAGTTTGTAGCCTTAGTTATCCAACAGTAAGCATCGTATTATATCGTCATGTGTGGCCAGTCCAGCTCTACAGCATTTGTTCACATTATCTCCTGAGCGGCATGTTTTTCTGAAAAACATTACTGAACACAAATTGTGTATTTTGATTTTATATAAAACATTTCTCTAAAACATTTCTTATTTCAAGAATAATTCAGTGCGATTTTATCACAAATGTACATAGGTCGTCGTGTAAAGTACTCGTTATTCTTATTGGATTTTAATGAAACTTGAAGTTTCTTGACAGATTTTTGAAAAATACTATAAAATTTAATGCAAACCCGTCAATTGAGAGCCCCGTTCTATGCAGAAGAACAGACATGACGAACCTAATAGTTGCTTTTCGCAGGTTTGCGAACGTGCCTAAATCCTAACAAAACAGGCAGTGTACGTATTCTGAGTATTTGTAGCCTCAGGTATGCAGCATGCAATGCTGATGGATCATATTGTCATCTGTGGCTTGCCCGGCTGTACAGTATTTTTCCACAGTATCTTGTAAACAGCACAATTTTCGAAACAAAGTTACTGCACACAAAATGTGTTTTGATTTCTACAACTTTTGTCTGAACTGTTTTTTATTCTAACACGAATTCAACGAGATATGATAAAAAAATGTACTCCGGTCTTCATGTAAAGTACCCGCTGTTGTTGTCAGATTTTAGTGAAACTTATATTCATTCGAAAAATACTGAAATATCGAATGTTATGAAAATCCGTCCAGTGGGAGCCGAGTTGTTCGATGCAGACACATGGATAGATATGACGCTAATTGTCGCTTTTCGCAATTTAGCGAACGCGCCTAAAAACTGGGGCATTTAATAATATTTGGGTGGCTGAGGAGGATGTTTAAAAGTCGAGATTTTTAACTCATCATGCAATGCGAATATTAATGTATTAATATAACTACAATAATGACATAGGTATAAAAAGTGATGATGATAGTAATAAGCAATATGATCTCAGTCCACTTACTCATTTTTCTTCATATATCTTTCCCTCAACCTTCGCAGTGTCAGTCTGAACTTTGTAAATTACTAATCTACACATCTTCACGTTCCCCTCCTATTCCTTCCTGTTAGTGGCCAGATGATGGCTATTGTGCTGCTATACGTTTCCTCCCACTGTGAGAAAGTCAAATTATTTGTACGCAGTTTCAGAAATGTATTTTTATGGCTTGAAAAACCCGAGACATTTGGTATCCGAAATCGTATTTTGCGGGACTCCCAACCAAATGTCTAAATCTATAAACTAGATCTGTACCGGAAAAACCGCGACAAAATGGCATCCGTACGTCTGCAGAATCGAGTGGTGACGTCACATAGCTGGCGTTTACTCGGTGCCTTTATGTGCTCACGCATTGATCAAGAAGGAATGAATAATTATAACAATACATTTGTACGAATAAAACAATCGAACTGAAGTTCGGGAAAAGATACTGGTTGAGGCCACATTTCCATGTTGGATTTGTGGTGGACAAAATGGGACTAGGACAAGTTTCCTCCACACGTAACTTTCACCACTAACCATTGCATCACTACACATCTCAGCTGTTGACGTCGTTAAATAACGCCCCTACTCCTCGGAAACTGCAGCGCGCACCACGAAATGCGACATTCGCGCCGTACGTTTCCACGGATTAGCGTTGAGCTGCTTATGCGCCAAGTCGTGTGTGGTGCAGTCATTGGAGGGTTTATGTAAGTGCAGAATGACAGGTAAAGTGGGATATTCTGTATATTAGGCTTGTAGATAAAGTTACGTACAGTTTAAGTGTGCATGCTGTGTCATTGTTTGGGAAATCTTTTTATGGATTCGAAGATAGTATGAAGTGGGGCCTCATTTGACGACTAGATGTGACAGGTTATGTTGCTGACACGTGCAGGTGTGTTCTTGTTTTGGAATGCTAATTGACGTAAATAAGTTGGAAAGCTACAGTTATTAACTGAGATTTGTGTCCAGCAGTCAAGGGTAGTAAGGGATTTTATCTGTAAAATGAAGTACCAGATAGATAATGGCGTAGGGGTAGACAAAGAAGTTAGTATGTGCTGTTAGAGTTTATCACGTGATTGTGCCCGCGTTGTTGAATTGTAAGTTGCAACTAGTTTCTGTGTGTGTGTGTGTGGAGGGTAGTGATATAGACATTTAGTCACCACCAGGGTTCCATAAATACAATCCAAATCTCCTAGCCACTTCAAAAAATAACTCGGCACTTGACTAGCAGTATGTTTCAAGTATTTTTGTAGTCGTTCTTAGTGAACTTGCCCATCGTGAAAGGCAGAACGTATTTGTGTGTGTATTGTACTTCAGAGTCAGTTTAAGGCAGGGGTGTACAAATCCCGGGCGCCTGGTCATCATGGCGTCTAAATATTGTACTGTGGCGCTTAATATTTTTGAGCCCTCAGTGTGGAACTTGTTTCCTGTCGTCCTTCTAGCGCCCGTAATTTTGAGGTGGTGTGTAGATTTGTGGAAAGATTCTATGCCCCTTGTTTAAGTAACTCAGTCTACATCGTTTTTCAAGAACTAGCACAGACTTTGATTTTCCATGGCATCAGTTAAATTTATCATATAACATCGTTGCTTCTGATTTGTGCCTAAAAGGAATTGTAATTCTTGCAGAGTTTGAGCACGTGACATTATTTCGTTTACTCCCATGCTTTTTTTTTTACCCAAATTGGTTGTTGCACTTTAACCAAATAAAGTATAACATTGTTTTATTTTGTCCCTGTATCTTGTGGTTGAAAATTGTTTTAACTTTACCATATTTAGGATACTTTATTGTGTTCTTAAATAAGACAGGATGTAAATTTGCTGTCTGCAAAAAGAATGTCTGGCAAGCAAATTATCTCAACATAACACTGTGATGGCAAGTGTATGAACAATGTTTGCTAGAATATGTTAATCATTATGCATGCTTTGAAGCAGTAGTGTTATGTAGGAATTTATTAGATACCTCATAGATGACACTGTCTTCATTGGAAGGCATTTCATAAAGGTAGTAGGTCAAGTTTTAAAGTGGCAGATCAGCTAGTGTAACTTTTCCACAAGAATACGGCAGATGTTTCAGAGACCAAGTGAACATAATTACCTGCAATAAGATTTATTTATATTAAATGTAACTGAGTTGCAAATTTTATAGAGGTAGTTGACTAACCAAAATTTTCAATTTTGTGTAGTGATGTATTTCTTTTGCAGGAATTCATCTGTTTGACATATAGAAGTCACTCCCAGGGATCATATTGATATGAGTGTGCTTGTACATGGGAAATCATGGTCCAGCCAATATTCCGGCCAGATAGTGGCCAAGAGCACACAATAGAAGAATCGAATGGTGATGCTGTTCCTCCACCATTGGGTGACACAGGCATTCAGGCTGATATGTGGAACTCTGTAAGGGACCATCGCAGAACAAACAGTAATGCTGATGGCCAGCAATTTTTTTTACCAGATGATGATGATGATGTGGAGGGAGCAGTTGGTTATTCTGCAGACGCTAGAGCTTTGCCATTGCGAAGACGGAGTTACTGGGAAGGGCAGAGTGGACCGCCAGCTCAAAACAGGGGTGATAATCAGCGACGACATTCCTCAGGTGAACTCCTTGGAACACGTGGATTTCATGGAAATGTCATTGGGCACAGCCGTAGTAATCAGTTTGGTCCAGGAAATAGACGAGCCAGTACTGAGTCTGGTTATGGAGTGGGAGTGACTGAAAGAAATAACGCCAGGGACCTTTCGCTTAATCCTAGTCATAATCACTTTGCAGCTCAGTGTATTTACCCGCCAGGAATCCCACCACCTGCAGCTGCGATTGTTGGATCTCGGCTGTACATACAGTTCCTGTATGATGAAATTCAGAGGCTTAACCTTCAGGCACCAGAGTGTCTTGATCCGGACCGAGCAAACCCACCATTGCAATGGTAGGTAACACAGCATAACAGATTTTTACAGATTTTCAGTTACACTCTTGCTATAACTTGGTTTTGACTAAATTAGCCATAATGGTCATGAAAGTGGCGGTCGGAAAGTCGGAACAGTCACGGTTGTTTTGTTAATCTGTATTGTTATGTATATACAAAACATGAATCTACTTACGGTACTACTTATTATGTGGTTTGAAGTAATGTCATTGTTTCAGTGAGAATACATTTTTTATTCATAGTCTCCCAGTAAATACACCATGCTTTTTCAGTTGGCACAACACTAAACTTTGTTCGAGTATAATCGTTTATATTTCGAGTTGGAACATGTTTCTACCTTTCTTGGTCATGGCCGGGTAAGAACTCATTCAAAACCAAAGGCCAATGCCAATTATTTATTTGATTTTAGTTGCTAGTGTATGTTTGATATATTTGAAGGTTGTGTTTTGGTATGATTTTAATGTTTGCCTAATTTATTTTCAAAATGAGGTTTTTTTTTTTTTTTTTTTTTTTTTTTGTGTAAGGGTCTTAGGTATAAATTTGATACTCATGGATCCGTGCATCGTAGATTACTCAGTAGAAATACCATCAAGATGAAGCTTTATAATAGAATTTATTATTCCAAAGTTTATTGAAGGCTCAACATGTTTCGAGCGGCACACCACTCATCATCAGGAGCTCTAAACTGTATTTGCAGCCTCTGGTTTATATACCCATGTGGTGACCGGCCGTTGCCAAGGCTGAGTGGGAAATGGATCATCCATTGGCATTTTTTGTGTCCAAATTTGGAAACAGCATGTCAAAATTAGTTCACACAGTTTTCTGTTATGTTAACATAATATTGGTGACATGTACAATCATCCATTTCCCACTCAGCCTTGGGCACGGCCAGTCACCACATGGATATATAAACCAGAGGCTGCAAATACAATTTAGAGCTCCTGATGACGAGCGGTGTGCCGCTGGAAACATGTTGAGCCTTCAATAAACTTTGGAATAATAAATTCTATTACAAAGCTGCATCTTGTTGGTATTTCTACTGAGGTCTTAGATATCTAGTTGTAATGCTGTAGTTTCTGGATTCTGGTGAGTTGCAGTTTTTTATTTTCTTGTGTCAAATCTGAGTAGACAGCCTGTTGTGGGTGGTATTCGTTGCTTTGTTGTGCAAGTAGTAGGGCTGGCTGTGCTTCTTGTGGCTTATTTAACCTTTTGGCACCGGAGTTTTACATTTAAATTTTAGCACACCCTGTACGTAAAATGTGAATAATACAGGAACCAAAAAAGGTAGCATTATGAAATAAACAGCATTTTGAAGAGAAAAACGGAGAGTGTGCAGCATTATTAAAATACTCAGTACTTATATTTGATGGAAAAAAATATAAAATGCAACATCTGGAGGGTAGCGGTACGCACGTCCTATATATAGGACGCACGATTCTTAAAGGTTAAGGAAAAATTCTTACCAGGCAATGACCAAAGAAGGTCAGAACATGTTATAAGGAACTCTAAATGTCAATAAAGGTTCTTGTTGTGCCTGCTGAAACAGCTTGGTGTAGTTACTGGAAAAGACTACCTCCAAGAGTATGGCATTTTTTTATGTTCAGATTTGGAAACAGCATATAAAAATTAGTTCACACAGTTTTCTGTTGTGTTAACATAATATTGTTGACATATACAATCACTGTTGTTGGTTGTGAGGAAATTATATTACTTTGAATTTTTTGATTTTTATGCTTCACTGTGTTCATTCATGCATGTTTATTTTGATGCACTGTTGTAGAAGAGGAGACCCACCTATTAATCTTCTGAAGTTTAACTATTTGTAAATCTTTATTTTGTACCATCCCAGTAATCCTTTTTTATTTAAAGCATTTTATCTTATTAACAGTGGTAATGTAAGTTGTGGATGTCCAATTGAAAATGGAACCCACTTAAAGGTTCTGTAGACCTACTTACAGAATCAGAATTGTCTATACCCACACACCTGCCAACACAACCACTTACCTGCTACCTCTTCAGGTGCCACAAGATGGTGGTGTACACAGTGGTGGTAATACTGGTAGGCAGGGGTTATGGGTGGCAGTGGCATGGCTAGGTTTTTTGGTGCCTGGGGCATGGATTCATAGTGGTCACCCAGAACAGAAATTATAAACTTCAAGAAAATTAGCATTCATTGAATTTCTCTTGTTTTATCTCAGTATCTTAAAATTTTCTGAACAGAAATATAATTATTTTGTTGAAAATATTCATGTTACTGTGTCATGGACTCTGCTGCCCAGGGCAGCTGCACCCCCCCTCCCCCCACCTAGACTCCTGATAGGTGGATAATGAGGTCACTGGCTAACAGTTTATCAGAGAGATTAGCTCCACACAAGGAATTTTGGTGGACAACACGGATGTAGGGTGTGTAAGCATCAGAGTTACTAGTCACAGACACAACCCTTGTTATGAGTCTGATGGTTAGAAATTGTAGATTTCAGTTTAATATCTGAGTTTACACAGTCACACCCATAAAATATAAGTTGTCTATCTTGTTATACACCTTGCAACCTCTGTTTGCTGATTGTCTAGATATTCTAGGAGCCTCAGACTCCTAGAGGCCTCAGGGCTTGTCCTGGCCTGTACAGGGATTGCTTTACTTCTCTGGTTATACACTTGCATATGCATATCACTACCTGCCATAATATGTAGCGTCAATTGTCATTTTTTTTTATACTTCCCTGCATAAGTGGTTATTAATTGCAAATTTTATCTGTGATAAATTTTTGTATAATTAATTTAGTTCACCACCATTTACTTTACTGTAATTGCTATCTGTTAGCACTTTCTGAAGTTATGAGATGAATAATTTTGTGAGTTAATTTCTTTAGCACAGTTTTGCTTCCTTGCTGCTTGATGCACAAACGACAAGTGTTCACGTCATGAAGCTGTGTTTGTGTCTTTACGTGCAAAGATATTCATTCACTCTCAGATTTGAATTGAATATAACCTACTTATTGACTGCTCTGGCATGAATTCTGAGCTACTGAATGGCCAGTCAGGAAGTTAAACATTCTAATGCTGTTGGTCACCCCACAAAACCAAGCCAATTTGAGTTGTGCAGGCATCTGTCTTGTGCATTACACTCGTCTTTGTTGGTGGAGTAGCTGGGACCTGTCACACCCAAAAAAGTTACAGACAGCTAAAGCTGTCGAGTAATGACTTGCTGACTTCCTGATGGACAACGAAAGTCTTTTCATGTGATATGTGTACAAATTTGAATCTTTACACTGAGCCTTTACATTCAGTCAGTGAACTCCAAATATAGAAAGGAATTTCTTGAAGCTGCCCATAACTGCTTCCTTCCTGTTACGAAAATATAATACTGTATTGAACGATACAGTATAACTCAATGATTTTTTTCCTCTTGAGGTGGCAGTCTCCAGATTTGAACTCAGGCTGTCTTGCTACAAGTCTTTGTTTTGTAATTTATAACATATTAGAGCAGGTGTTGGGGGTGACCTCTTTCAAATATCTGACATTTTACACATATGTTGAATGAATTATGCGATTCTTACTTAGAAATTGCTGATTGGTGATTTAAGTTTGTCCTCTGCTGACCAGGAGACTATCTGTTGTTTTGAGTATTTACGTGACTTTAATTCATACCTGTAAAATAAACGATCAAAAGTTGAACTTCACCACTACACTGTCTTTCACCAAACCACCTACGTAGCGGTGTTGGATTCCTGGCACAACTGTAATTTGTACACTCAAATAAAGCAGTTTGATGACTATGTGTAAAGATTATACTGATGCGCAGCATTTCTCAGTTAAGTGTCTCGATGGACACATCCTCTAATGTTTCTTTGCAAAGGACATGTAGCAATCACTCTTTTTTCTGTAACGAGGAACCTGTTTGAAATTTGCTGATACGTTGATGTGTTGTTGATTTGGAAGATATTACAACACTAGGTAAATGACTGACAAATTTGCCTCAACACTTTTAGGATTCCTTCTGTACGTGGGTTTTAAAAATAAAAATCTGCCTGTAGTATATTGCTTTTGATATTTGCTCACACTTGGCAATAATTTATGTCACAGCAAAAAACCTTTGTGTTGCACTGTACTTGTATTCACAAACCGTGAACAAAACATGCATCCCTGACACCCAGCATATGAACCTGGACTGGGTAAGCATTCAGTGAGTTTATTGAACTCATTGCAATAGAGATGGGGATGCATCATATAGAGCCCAGTACCAAAGCTGAGTGTAGGAGTTTGGGTGTTATAAAAGCTGTTAGAGCTTGAATGATAGATGTATTTTGGCATTTTTACACCATGTAGTGTGCTTTGTTCTGATGTTTTAGGGAAACATACTACCACCATCTTCAGGGTGACCAAATTGGATGCTAAAGTGACTTTTTACATCTGAATCCATATTATGTAGGGTTTCAAAGCAACATTCACATAAACACAAGTAATGGTACCCAAGATACATGAAAAGGCCATCCAAAAAAGTATGATCTGTCAGTGTTAGGCTGTGAAATTGGTGGGTAATTTTTCCGTTAAACTGGCACAGATTACCACCACATGCCACATAGTAACCCAGAAGAACGCAGTTCTCTTACACAAGTTACTTCTATGACTTTTATTTGTTAGCTGACATGTTTCAAATTATTTTGGAATAACCATCAGGGGTAGTCTTACAAGGTGGGTTTCCCTCCGCCTAAGCTTCCTGGATATCTTGCTTGCTTTTACAGCTGTGATGTTCAAGATGTGAGGTTTTCGCCTCAGTGCTTACGAAGATTCAAGTTTTTCATGGATGTTGTGCCATGTCAGTTGATGACTAGCATCCCAGAAAACATGAATTTTCAACTGTCATATACATTGGCAGCTGTTATTGGATATGGTGTCCATTATGTACAATGTGAATTCCAGGCCATAAGTTACAGTACATGCATTAAGTAACTGTATTAACATATTCAGTCATAAGTGTTGCTTCTGTAACACAGATAACATTGTTCTGATTTTGGTGCATGTAACACTGTACACCCATGTGATGTCTGATTTTGATGATTTTTGGAACTTATAATTCTGTAACATTATAGTTTGTGAAGAACAGATTTTAAATTCATTGCTACTGGGCTTGTAGGTGAATTTTAACTCAGGAGTAATAGTTTATTATCAGGAAATAACAGGTGATTTGAAACTCCTCATTATAAAGATGGTGACAGCTGAATATTAGATCAATACAAGCAGGGAGTAAACTTACTGCCTGTTTTGGCTGTTAAAGAAATTCCAAGATATAAAACTTAACATTCCTTACTTTTGTACCATTGAGATCTCAGTTACCTTTTTATGTAACAATTTGTAAGCATTTTCCTCTTCAGTAGTTTTACAGTTGGTGCCTGATGATGGCTTGTACAAGCCGCAGCATGTAGCACACATGTAATTTGGCAGTAAAGATTGTCAGCTTCATAGTTTTGATTGCTGGTTTTCCTTTGTTCACTTGTTTTCTTTGTTTGTCAGATTATTTTGAGGGAACAATAGGGAATTTTGAATCCCTTTGTACTGTGAGGCTGGCAGTTGGATTTTCACTTAGAGATATTGATACTAGTAGTACAACAGTGCGACACTTGGCCAGCTGGACTATGCACAGGCACTGGTACAGTGATGTGACACAGTAAAGGTTGATTTTTGTAAGAGCATAGATTTATACTTTTCACATAGAAGTTTATAGTGTGATTTTGTTTTTAAGGGAGTATGTTTCCCATGTCAAAATTCACCACTAGTTGACAGGAGCATAGGATGGTGGTGTCATGAGAGTGCGGTATGGCAGAAAGTGGTGCACAGAATTTGAAAATGTGTGAATAGACATTCGTGACAATTATCAGACTGCTCAGCCCAGCACATCATGGGTAGATATGAATGGAGAATGTGATTTTTTAAAAATTGCAATTCAGAATATATTATTTATCAGCTATATTCCACATTAATGAGGAGGTTGAGGTGTGTGTTCCTGAATGGATGTGAATACAAGGTCTCATTTCTGCCATGACCCAGTTTTTAAACTTGTGCCTATTTGGGGACACATGCATTATTGTACTTAGAAGTTATGATGAAAAATAATGATATTTTTTGTGGAATATATAAAATATATTTCATGTTGTAACAACTTCTGGTTTAATTTTTATGACACGGAATACTACATACTGAATGTCTTCTGTATTTTGGCCTTTGCACTTACATTATCCACCACTTTTTAAAATTGGTGTTTAAGTAACCATCTGCTTGTCTGGTAGTATTTTAAGAATTGTTTTGGGACTGATTATCTTCTGTTCATTGAAATATTTTGTCTCCATACTAAGAATTTAAAGATTGGAAAATTTTGTACAGAATTTTTGAAACCATGTGTGATAATTATTTTTATGCATGATAGTCAGAAAAAAAATAATTATGCAAGTTTGAAATGTAAAACGGAGTTGCTGAATTCCTCAACAGTGGGAGTAGTAGGTGTCTGCATTAAATTGTGTTTTCGCTGTGATGCTAAATAGTGGTAACTGATGAACTGCTATAGCCAGGCATGTGAAAGTTAATATGGAGATTGAACACTTTATAATAGTAACTGTGGAACTGCTATAGCTAGGTGTGTGAAAGTTAACCCTTAGGCGACTAATGTCATATATATATATATATATATATATATATATATATATATATATA
>Ga0268261_10002580_pt1 | contig 13036 bp, 6 predicted proteins | sample TergutNc150P1_FD_190353 | JGI IMG/M metagenome (GOLD analysis project Ga0268261, IMG submission 190353) | Nasutitermes corniger P1 segment gut microbial community from laboratory colony in Florida, USA - Nc150 P1 (SPAdes) (version 2) | ecosystem: Host-associated > Arthropoda: Insects > Digestive... | reverse complement strand
CTTGTATTTCAGATACACCACGACATCTGTACTTCGTCCATACCTTTACATGGCTTCTAAACATGTTTGGCATATTCTTCATTCTGTCAGCACATGAGCATTATTCAATTGATGTTTTTGTTGCATTCTACATTACTTCACGCCTGTTTCTGTATTACCATACACTTGCTAACAACCAGGCTCTAATGCAGAGAGATTCAAATAGAACTCGAATATGGTTTCCACTTTTCAGTTTCTTCGAATCGTCGGTCGATGGTATTGTTCCTAATGAATATGAGTCACCACTCATTCCGTTAACTAAACTGGTTCTTTGGCTCAAAGATAGGCTGGGGTGGTTGGTGTCACTGACAGTGCAGGAATCCCACTCAAGAATGCGACACACTAATTCTAAAAATAAATAGTGTTACATAAGGTGAAACAGTGCCAGGAAGATTACTTTTTAGGTCATGGGATAGGCAGTGCAGTTGGCAAACACACATGGCAATTGTTAAGAGATGCAGTCATATGCTTTGTTACTACTAATACTGTCCACACCAACACAACACACAAACATAGAGAGTTTATGTGTTGTGTTGGTGTGGACTGTATTACTAGTGATTGTCTAACAGCAGGCTGATGTTGCCCAAATTCCTTTCTTTGTGATATATGTTTAATTGGAAACCTTTCAGTGAACTTGTGTTGGTGTGGACTGCATTACTAGTGATTGTTTATCTTCAGGATGATGATGCCCAAATTCCTTTCTTTGTAATGTATGTTTAATTGGAGACCTTTCAGTGAACTGTGATTTAAGTGGAATGTGTTTGAACTTAAGAAGAAGTCAGTGGAAACAACTGTGAAGCATAAGATGCTGGTTAGTTGACTACAAACATAACCTCTTTACATGATACAAGTTCTGTCGCCCTTGTCCCCTGCCTTTGCCCAGTCACAAATAAATATTAAAGAGGCATAGAGCATTTATCAGAATTTATAACATTCTATAAAACACAGGTGGATAATACTATTTTAAATAAAGAAATGGCTAAAATATGAATTTGTAATACAGCCAACATTGTTATTAAAAATTTTGAAAGCTGTTTTCTTGTAAAGGATGTGAAGTGATATTTCATAGTGTACTCAACACTTTCTTCAAGAAACTTTTCTCTGCATTGAATGATACCAGGCATAATGGTAAATCTGATAAAAATACAACGCAAGTAAATGAAACCTTGCTCTCTTGAGGTGGAAATGATGTTCAGATATGTGTTGGAACATCCTGATTTGTCCATAAAATAAATGATGCAGATTATTTATCCAAATCCTGTTTTAACATGACACTCCTGCCTTCCTTAAAGCCATATAAGCTGCTTCTATTTTCAAGAAGATTCAGTGCTGGAATTTTGTAGTGTGTAAAATGTGGCCAATTAAAAATTATAGTGAAGTATGTACTTTCCATGTGATATGGCAAGTAAGTTGCATTCCTGGTTGGTAGATGATAATAGGATGGTTATTTGATATTCATGGATCTGTGCATTGTGGATGATTCAGTAGAAATACCAACAAGATGCAGCTCTGTAATAGAATTTTTTATTCCAAAGTTTATTGAAGGCTCAACATGTTTCGAGCGGCACACCGCTCATCATCAGGAGCTCTAGACTGTGTTTGCAGCCTCTGGCCGTTGCCATGGCAACGACTGGTCACCACATGGGTGTATAAACCAGAGGCTGCAAACACAGTTTAGAGCTCCTGATGATGAGCGGTGTGCCGCCTGAAACATGTTGAGACTTCAATAAACTTTGGAATAAAAAATTCTATTACAGAGCTGCATCTTGTTGGTATTTCTACTGAAGGATGGTTATTACCAATTTTATTCAGGTTTTTATCAGTGTTCCGAACAACTTTGCACATAAAATAGTGAAATGGCTTCAGGGTCATGCGATGTGATTAACACTGTGGTTGTAGAGCCCTTGGAGTTAACACAGCTAATCCAGAAGTCAACCATTGGACACAATCCTGTGCCCGTTCCATCCACCTGTCATCTACACCACATGTCCTCTCATCTCATTTTTCTCCTCACCCTCTGCTCTTCTTTCTCCTTTTCCAAGGTCAGTGTGGATTGCTGTCTTAAGTAAGAGGTTATTCCCCATCTTTTCCAGAAGGCCTGTACATTGTCTTCTCTATTTTGCAGTATCCTCTACTATATTATCTACATCAAATTGGCCTTTTGATTGTTGCATTGCACATGTTGGCTCATAATGTGTGCCCAGAAATTTATCTTTGAAATCTCATATTATCAGCGCCCAGCTCTTTCTTACAAGGCTCCAAGTGCATAGCTCTGTTACTGCTGTGTGTTCCGTCTGTCTGGATATACTGTAAATGAATTTCACACTGTTGAGATGTAATTAGTGCATCTGCATTTCTTAACTACAAGCTGTCTTTGTGTTTGTGATTAGTTGGCATTACCATTTTGATAAAGATGAGTATAAGAAACAGGTATGTTGGTGAGGTCCTGGCTGCAATCAACAAATACATAATGTCTGCTTGGGGATACAGGGGTGCATGAATAGTAACGAACCAATGTAAACACATGTCATGAATGCATGACACATTGGTTTACTGGACTCACTTTGACAGATTATCATGTAGTCCAAGTACACAAATCTGCATTTATCAATTGCTTTGCAATGTGTCTGAAACATATGTGCACCTTTTACTTAATTGTAAAATTCGCTGTGTTCTGATTGTTTGATAGGACCACTGTACCAAGTAAGATGCAGAAAGTTTCTGAATCTGAAAATGGTAGCTGTGTAATGGGGATTTGCTTCTGTACTCTTGAGGAGCTGCATTGCAAGACCCTTGTACCACTAGACCAAATACACACGTTGACTGGGGGTTGGGGGCTGGGAGCAACATGTACTTGTTCGTTTACAATTCATGGTTTTTATTGGAGAGTTGGGAGTGTCACATACTGCACTTCTTGGCTGAATAGCCATTTCCATTTGCATAAAAGAACATGTAGTGAGGGTGGCCATTAGAACCATGGGAGGTAATGACACCACACCATTTTCAAGTATGGTGTGAATAATAGGTGTGCACAGTAAGCATTTTTGCTATTAGCTGTCATTTCTAATTTTGAACAATTAACCTGAAACATCTTAAACTGTTTTCTGCAGTGATACTCTGAACTTATAGCTGAAAGGACCAAAAATACAACCACAGGTGGTTTCCTTTCTTTTTCATGTAGTGTTTATGTTATTGACATGTCCGCAAGCTGTTGTTGAGGACCTAGCTAAATTAACGTGTAGGGGTGAGGTTTTTTTAACTCGGAGAAAAAAAGCCAGGGCATAACCCACAGACTTGTTTGCTTCCAGTACTCTGTATTTGTCATGAACTTTGTGTTATGTCTTGAGCATATTGCTTGGTCTGTATTTTTCATGGACTGTGTCGTGTCTTGTGGTGATTCTGCTTGATCTTTGTGTGTTGTGAGCAGTATGTTGTGTTTTGTTTCAAACTGATTGATCTGTATTGTTCATGAGTGACACGTTCTGTGTTCTGTTGATTCTTCTTGATCTCTCTGTCTCTTTCTGCGTGCGTGCGTGCGCGCGCGCGTGTGTTTTTGTTTGTTTGTTTGTTTGTTTTGTTTTGTTTTGTTTTGACCGCTTGATCTGTATTTTTCATGAGTGATACGTTGTATGTTCTGTTGATTCTGCTTGATCCATGTTGGCTATGAGCTGCATGTTGTATCTTGTGTTGATTGTACTTGATCCATATATGTGCCTTGTGCTCCAGGTTATGTTGTGCAGTGACTGTGCTTGATGCATATATATATATATGCGCGCGCGTGCACACACACACACACACATGCACACGCGCACGCGCACAAGATTTTGCCTGTAACTCTTTCCATTTAACATATTCAGGAAATGAACTACAATCGCCTTCAAAATAGTTCCCTTCTGAGTTGGCACACAGCTGCATACGATGCTGCCAATGTTCAAAGCATTCTGCAGATCATGTTCTGTAAGGCTGTTGAGGATCTCCGCCATTTTTGCTTTCACATGTTCTACCGACACAAAATGGGTTCCTTTGAGCACTGACTTGATCTTTGGGAAGAGGTAGAAGTGTCTGGTGAGTTGGGTGGGTGCTCAAGCACAGTGATGATTTTATTAGCTTAAAATTGCTTCACAGACAATGTGTTGTGGGGGGTGGCGCGCGTTGTTCTGGTGCAAAATCCACCCGTTTCTCCATAATTCTGATCATTTCCTTCTCACACGTTCACGCAGTTTCGTCAAGACTTCAATGTAATACTGCTACTTTACCGTCTGGCCACTGGGTACCCACTCTGCCATCACAATACCCTGGATATCAAAGAAAAGAATCAACATGGCCTTGAACTTCGAACGACTCATGCGTGTTTTTTTGGTCTTGGAGATGATGTTGACTTACGCTGCATTGATTGTCACTTGGTTTCCGGATCATACATAAATACCCAAGTTTCATAATTGAAAAGTTTCCGTTGCAGATTTCTTCATTTTAACAAGAAACTTGACGTTAACTCGTTCACTTTTGCAGTCTGACATTTTCCGACTGAGGATAAAAACACACCTATGTTTGAAGATGCGTCCACTTGTACTGAGTAAAACGATCAAGCTGAGCCTTGTAACACTGTGGCAGGTCAGAACATGTTTTATAACCGTCTGTTTGTCTCTCCCCTCCCATTCTTGTTTCCTGAGCTATAGGGTTAGTCTCATCTTTTTTGTGTCGGACCACGTATAAATAGAGCTGCAAGTTGTATTTCTGCCTGAGTTCTGTTGCTTGGTGTGTTTGTGTGTGTGATGTGTAAATTTCTGTCTTTGCTTACGTTATGTCTTCCTGTGCATAGTTTTCCTCCCGTGTGTTTAGAATGGAAATGTACAAATAATTTTTACCACATAATGACATTCCTCTGGGTTTGTGTTTGTACATTGTTCAGTTTTCATCACAGACTGCATAATAGCTAATGTCATTCTGCTACTTTGACTGCACCTAACCAACATCTGTACTGATTGCATAGTGAGCACGACACTGGATCAGCAAGTAGTTTTTGAGGGCAGATAGATACTATTTTAATTGTGATAGGCATTACTAGTTCTCCAAATGCAGGTAATAGGCATGTTTAGAAATACTGGAGTGACTTCCCTGCCCATTGTCCAGGGAACAGTGGCATGCTGGCTGTGATTTGCAGCACAAATGTGTGATTTGACTTTGTATGTGGTTTGTTTGTATAACTAAAAGAAATAACAGTTGCAGAGAGCCGGTACAATGAGGAGACAATTTTCTGTATTTAATAGGGCAATGAATATCTTGTAGAAGTGATAGTCTTATTATGTAGCATCAAGAACCTTTTAAAACAATGCTGTATATAATATTTCCCTTTCCTACTTTCATTTAAAAAATAGGTGAAAGAGGGGGGGAAATTACTAAGTGAGGTAATGTATTGGATCAAGCAGAAATGACACGGTTTGTAAGTAGAAGCAACATGCAGTGATAGAACAAGTCAATTTAGACTTTGAATGTGATAGATGTGGCATGATCTTAATTCATTGGTTGGGACAGTGTAATTGGTTTAGTGACTCGCTATGGGGTGGATGGTCCAGGGATCAAATCCGGTGGGGCAAGATTTTCTGTATTCATCCAGACCAGCCCTGGGGCCCATCCAGCCTCCTGTACAGTGGATACCGGGCCATCCCCAGGCATAAAGCAGCTGAGGAGTAGCATTAACCACCTACCCTCATGTAGTGCTGAGGTTAAAGAAAGAGTAGTGCTATACCACTACTACTGCTCTTTGGGTGAACTTAAGGATCTTAATGCAGTAATTACTGAAACTGCACAAGAAATGGTATAGAGTAAATAGAGTCCACAGATAAAATGAAATAAAAAGTAAATAAATAGGAATATGAGTTACATGTGTTGTTACAATATATTAGATTTAGATTATTAGTTGGATTTGAGTCCTTGCGGTCCCGATGCACCTAGGCCTTAAAATTAGCCCTTTGTGCCCCATAATCTGATACCAGGTTAAGGGAGCCCTTTTCCTTTTCTGCCAGATGGCCCCTAGACTTAGCCTCTTAATATCTTCTGGGTCCAAAAAAAGGAGCCCAGATGTCTAAGTATGAGTGAATCCAAGGTTTCACACACACACACACACACAATGTGGGCTGAGGTATACTCCTCTGCTCCACACCTCCTTTGTTAGGGCAACCCCATTAAGTGAAGATGTCTTCTCAGGGTATTATGTCCATTAAGATGGTTGATAACAACCCTGGATTGTGTCCTGTTATGAAACAAAAATCTGGTCTTTGTGGTCAGATTGGGGCCCAAAATAGGTTTTTGAGCCTGTCTCTGAATACTACTAAGACCGTGCTTCATTACCAAATGCTGATTATCCACCCAGCGTTTTATCCATATTTTTATGGTCTGCCTAGAGACCCCCAGGGATGGCACAGGTCCTACAAACTTCTGAACAGAACAGTCTCTTGCGAGTTTGGTGGTGATTTTGTTTCCCTATACCCCAGCATGTTCAGGGACCTAATACACTCCCACTATGTGCTGGGTAGAGATATCATTCAACACCTGTTGGCACCTTTGTACCAATGGAGGCATTGTTTGGCAGCCTGAAGGGCTTTCAGAGCCGGTTTTAAAGTATTTTTCTGGCCTAGCATCCGTTTGAAGTTCACAAACACAGGCCAAGATGTCATATACCTCAGCCTCAAAAACTGTAACTTGCATTCCTTGAGAAATAGGGAGACTTCTTCCCAAAGATTACCCATAGACTCCAGTCCCAGTCCCCTCCATCGTCTTGGATTCATCTGTAAACCAGAGGAGCCCTTTAACTACAGGAGGCGTCCCAGGTCATCTGGTCCACTCTTCTCTAGTGAACATAGTAACCCTATATTTGGGTTCAAGAGTAAAAGCTGGCCTCATAACATCGACTTCCATATTAAATATAGGATCTGATCTCTGAAGCCGCATCAGTATGTTACTGTGTCCTCGAGTTGGGTGAATGTAGGACCAACATCCCAGACTCTAGAGATGATACACAGCTGACCTCGCCTCACCCTGAATCACCAGCTGCAGTGGAGGGAGGCCAGTGAGTGCCTCTGTAGCACCAGTAGGAGTGGTGCGCATTGCTCCCATTATCCCCAAGCATGCAAGTTTTTCTATACTGCTTAGTCTTTTCTTTGCATTAGCTGTCTGACAGCGGAGCCACCAAACTAAGGATGCATGACAGCTGGGCCACCAAACTAAGGATGGAAATGTGATGGACAGCCAAATGGTGGAGATGTAGAGCCAATGGACCACCTTGGGTCTCAGGCCCCACATCGCACCACAGGCCCTTCTATAGCATCACTGTTAAAATATATAGTCTGACAGTGGATCAGTGACAGCATTGGCAACAACAGCAACAGCAGTGACAACTGGAACAGCAACAGCTAAGACAACAGCAACAGTAGGGACAGCAACAGCAATATCATCAGCAACAGCAAAGACAACAGCGACAGTAGTGACTACAACAGGAACAGCAGCAACAGCAATGACAACAACAGGAACAGCAATGACTTCATCAGCGACAACAATAACAACACCAGGAACAGCCATGACATCATCAGCAACGGCATTGACAAGAGCAGCAATAGCAACAACAATGAGAGTGTAACAGCAACATCCCATTCATGTTGGTAGAAGAACAGACATAATGTTGTCTAAAACTGAATGAATAAGTTAGGACTATATGTTTTAAAACATAATTGGGCTTGATATGATAATGCCATGACAATATATATGGTTTATTTGAACAGAAATTGCAAATAGTTCAATTTAATGGTATAATTATGTAAGGGCTAACAGTTACCCCTTTAAAACACAGTAGTTACTGCATATGCCACCTGTCTTATCATTCAGAAACTGAATTTTGCCTATACACTGTATTTATATGTTTTATATGATCCTTGAAATAAAAGAATTGCTTCTCTAAACAGTTTAAGTGACTGGCCTTTGTAATGGAGATGCAGTGTGTTTTCTGTGAGGTAAGTACTGAATTTTTATATGTTGAGGTGACATTCATGCTGGAAAGGATGAATACAATAGGTGTTAAAAGCAAATATTGAAACTGATATAAGTAAAATGTAGGTTGCTAGGATTTGGACTGAATGTAACTGATTTACAGTAGGTTCTAGTGGTAGGCTTTTTGAACAGGGTGATAAATCTTCATTATTCATAAAAGCAGGAAATGTCCTGACCAGCTGCATAAGTACCAATTTTTCAAGGATGAGCATGCACCATGAAATTACATCATCCCTGCCATCATCTCATATTCATTCAGATATAATGGAATATGCATGGCTTGTGTGCTTCTTTTTCATATTAAATGATTGCAACATGTGTAATGGCTGGTGGAGTCAGGCATGTACTGTTGACAATAAAGTATTGCTAGCATTGGAAACTGTCATTTAACTACCTTAAATCATTTTTCAAAGAGTAACATAGTAATGAAAATGTAATATTATCCATATTCTGTGCAGCAAGATAATTTTTTCTTTTGTGCATCTGTAGATGTAAACAGTTTTTGCCTGTTTTGCATCTGTGAATTTCATATTATCCATGTTCTGTTCAGTAACAGTACCTCCCTGAGGATGGCCGACAAAGGCTAAAACATGTAGGAGGCTTGCTATATGAATGTGTAGTTCTGTATCTAACTGTTGTGTGGTTGTTGGAATAAACATTGTTAAAAAAAAGTTATGCAAATTTTTTTTATCAGGTTAAAATGAAATTGCATTTAAGTGATGGCGATAATCGGAGCTTTTGCAGATATTGTAGCTTTTCATAAAAATCCATCTTTGAAGGTTATTTGAACTTGAGACATGAAGTACTAATTCATGAAATTTTAAATGTGATGAGGTCCTTTTCTAATACTTTTAACAGTACCAATAGAATATATATATATATGAAGGGGAGTTTTCCAACCTAGATGGAACTCATCTCTTAAGGACTTGCAGTCTTCAGCAAGATACTACTAATGCATCCAAGATCATGTATTCATTTTGTGGTCTGCTATTTAAGCCATGTGAACCCTCTAATGCAGTGTTTCTCAACCGCCAGGCTGCGACCCGGTACCAGGCCCTGGCATCAATTATACCGGGCTGCGAGAGGTTCTCCTGGGAGTTGTCATTTCAGTTTTCTAAGCATTTTTCATGAATAAATATTTTATAGTGGAAATATTCTGAGGAGAATAATATTCGTGAATGTGTTGAAAAGCTCATTTCATTAGTCCAGTGACTGATATCTAATTTAAATGTAATTTTATATTTGTCAACATGCCACACCATATACATAAGTGTACTAATACTGTTCATGATTATGCCATAATTAATTATTAATACTTATGCTAGTTTAATGTACAAACTTAAAAAGAAATTGGAAAGGTTATTTACGAGTTAATTTGTTGGGACTGGGCTCTTGTCTTATGAAAAAGGAATTTACTGGGCCGTGGTCTCACAAAGGTTGAGAAACACTGCTCTAATGAAGGAAGATTCAAGGACAAGAATTTGTCACATCTAACAAATTAACACGAAAGACATCCATGATGATTATTTTGGCTTCAGATTTATTCCACTATGTCATGGAAGTTAATTTGATCACATTTTCAATCTAATATTTGAGACATGCGAAGGTACAAATTAAACAGGTATGTGGACAAGAATTTGTCACGTTCGGGAACAGAGATGACAGATGGCCTCTTCTGTGTAGGAAGGAGAATATGTGGTGGCATGGGTAGGAACATCTATAGTGATGTGTTATGAATATGTCAAGGTCATTTATTGTAGTCACATTACATTTAGGATGTAATGTTCTGCTTAATTTAACACCAATCAAAAGAACAAGTATGAACACGTAGTCTAATGTCACATATAAGTCACTTTTTATACAAAGCTAACCATGTGGGGGCAACATTATAAAAAGAAAAACTGGTCTTGTATTGTGTGCCATATTGGAGTTTGAATATAAATACAAGAGATGTGCAGAATGAACTCCATAGACCAATACAGAAGGAAGCAAAATGAAGGTGCCTATTGGAGATATGATTTTAGTCATCCTTCTCTGTTCTGAAATGGTAAGTTTTAAGCCATCCAGTTTTGTTACAAGCAAGAAAACTACACATGTCTCCTTTTCCTACAAAAAGACAAGTCCTCTCTAGCGGTTAGTGTGCAGTAGCTGTTTTATTATTCCTATATTAATTCATTTCTTGGACAGGTTGATATACTTAGAATTTTTAGAGAATTGGAATTTTAAGAGACGTCCTTCAAGAAGAAGTTTTATTTTGCCAGGTATAACAGTCTTGATTATGATTCCATGCAAAGGAGATATCAAACAATTGTGTGGTAAATAACAGAGCACTGGTCAGTGGGATTGTCTTTGTTAAGCAGAATTGAGGCATGCTTATTAGACGGCCATTAATAGCAATTTAATTTTTCAGTACAGTTTATTTTAAGAAAAACGTGTGCATAGATGACACATTTTTGCTAGATGCATTTACACCCTCAAAATGTACTTTTGCAGAATGAATCACACTGCAGATATTGCAGTTCATGAAGTATTTTTCATTATTTTTAATTAAATTTATATTCTTCATGAAGAAAAATGTCTGAAGTGTGAGTTATAGGTTGTGATGAAGTCATGTTTTCTTTCACCTTCCATTTTTCTGAATGGATGAGTCTTACTTGAGAAAATTTAATTTTTGTGTGTGCCCAATGGAAAGTAGAAGTGATATTGTAATGGTACACACCAAAATTAAATTCACCCGACAGCTTCTTGGTGTGTACATCCAATACCAAATTTAGCAGGTATCTGTCAAGCAGAAGATTCAAGTCTTCTGGGATGTGATGTGTCAATGGGGGAGTAGTTCCAGATATTTGGAGTACTGTAGGAACTTCACCTTTACGTTCCAACAGCCTAAGGAGTCCATGCCACATCTTCAAGACTTGAACCTTTATCAACACTGCTGTGATAACTTTGAATCTCACACCTGTCAAGTAGTTTAGAAATGAAACATTCAGATAAACAGAAAAAAATTCTCCATAATACATTTGCTTAATGAAATTTGTGCAGACAGTTGTTAAAAATTGGAATGAAGTGGCAGAATGTGTATTCTGTATAGTACAGTTATTTCAGAATGATTAAAATATTACCACCATCCATTTTGTACCGCCTTGTATTCAAGGTAGGAAGTTGTATCAATTGAAAGGTTTTTGGCACTTCTGTATAGTTGCAAAAAGTACCTATTAGATTTGTCGTGTCTGTACGTTTATCTGTTTGTAAGTATCAGCTCTGCTCCCATTGAACGGATATTCATGAAATTTGATATTGGAGACTTCTGCCAAAATCTGTTGACAAAACACAAATTTGGGTAGAATTTTACAAACATATCAGGTACTTTACATGTCGAAGTAAGTATGTTTTTTCGTTGCTGGCATCATAAAATCACCATAAAAGCATTGTTGACATCGACATGTAGCCCAACAATGCAAAATGAACGCATTTTTTGCTTTTCCTTTGTTTATGGCCACATATATGGGTCAACAATACCAAGAGAACAAACTGTTGCAGCAGATGTTATAACAGGAACGCTCTACAGTCAAGGTAATATGTTCATGCTTGCGGTTTCAACTAGTTGACTTCAACTTGCCTCAGTGTTACATTACGTGTATATTGCCTCTCTTGTCAGTAATTTTAGCAACATTTTTCAGCGTAGTTCTACTCACTGATTGTCTTATGCTGAGGGCAGTTTATAATGATGTTGAAAAATATATATGGGCCCAAGAACGAGGAAATAACAGAATAGTGAAAATTACATAATGAGGAAATTTGTAATGAGTGCTGTGCGTCTAAGATCATTAGGCTTATCAATCAATTCTAGCTCCAAAGGTTGAAATAAAGGATGAGATAGATGAGGTATATGACATAAATGGCAGAGATGAGGGTGTAAACAGGAGTAAACTGGTTCAGGATATGGTATAACAGCAGGTTTTCATAAATACAGTAATGAAATTCAGGATTCCATAAAAGAAGAAATTTTCCCTAACCAGCTGAGAGACCAGTGGTTTGTAAAGAAAGTCTCTGCACCATGGAACTAGTTATAATTTTAAGTACTAGATATTTAGTGCCTGTTGGTGCTGCTGGTATAACCACTGCAATTTAAATTGTTTGCTTGTTGTATAAACAGACTTCAGGCCAGGACCTCAGCACGATGATAGAGACAGTGAGAACTATTGTGACCTATGTCTTTGGTGTGATACAGGGCTGTGCACAGGAAAATAACGTTGGTCTGAGTAAGTGGAATTACATGACATGAACTGACACTCAGAGTGAAGTCAATTATTTGTATTTTAGTAACATGTCCACCCTCATGATATCTCATCAGTAAAGGAAGTGGCTGGGGGTTGGATCACTTGGGCTCAGTTTTCAGCAGGGCCACGGACTTTTTTCTTCACCACCACAGTGTACGAGTACCTTGCCTCTTCCCACAACGTGGTAAGAGGCAAGGTACACTTTCTTTAAAGTCATTAGGCAACTATCTGTATTTTGTGTGTCATATTAATTTTATTAATATTCTGTGAGAAGAGTAGTGTTGGAATGATGGAGAGTAGTTGCTTTACTGTGCCCCTGACTTCCTTTTGTTAGGCCTGGTTTCATTTCCACTCACTGTAAAATTACCTTCACATGTATTATTAGGTTCCCCCAGTCACTTGAAACAGTTTCTAGGATGGCATGTCAAAACAGACCATAGTTTCTTCCTCCTCGTTTTGGTACCCTCTGTTCAACAAAAATCAAGCGGCCTGATATTTTCTAAGTCCCGAACTGGAAGTCACGTGATGTACAGTTGCCATCATAATTAGAGTTTGTTTGTTTATTATACATTCGGTCAATCCATACATGGTCAAAACCACAGGATATAGAATTTGTCATTATAAATTACATTAGATAGGTTGTAAAATTACAAATATTTACATATAATGTTTACTTA
>Ga0268261_10002579_pt1 | contig 13036 bp, 7 predicted proteins | sample TergutNc150P1_FD_190353 | JGI IMG/M metagenome (GOLD analysis project Ga0268261, IMG submission 190353) | Nasutitermes corniger P1 segment gut microbial community from laboratory colony in Florida, USA - Nc150 P1 (SPAdes) (version 2) | ecosystem: Host-associated > Arthropoda: Insects > Digestive... | reverse complement strand
GGGGGGGGGGGGGGGGGGACCTTATCTGCCCTGACAGTTGTCTGGTTTAGACAGAAATGTCAGATCCTCATTGCTGAAGACTAAGAATTGCTGACTATGAAAGGAGATGTGATGGTTGAGGAACTCAGAGTTGTATAAATTGTTGAGTAGAAAGGAAAGCGTATTGGAGAGAAATTGTTTAGGAGAATGATGTAGGTAGGTGAATAATATTAAAATGTATCTTGCAGATACAGGTTGCAAAATGTATTGGATTGAGGTGCCTTGTAAAGGACAAAGTGATGGGGTTTTGTGTATATAAAGGAAGGGAATTTCTTTCCAGCTGATTAGCTGTCAGCCTTTCAGACAGCATTTGGTACCAGTGAATTGTGTTCGAATGATTCTGTTTGACTGGAATATGCTTCGTTTTCTGCACTCACAGAGACTGTCCATCCTATAGTTTCACTCATTATGAAGCTCTAGAATGTTGATATCCACCTTGTGGCTGTGTTGTGTGCAGTAGATATAACGACTGTAATGAGCTGTAGATGTTAGCAGTAGCTGATGCAATTTGCAAAAATGGTTTGATGTGGGGATTATGGAATCTGTAGCAATGTAGTGTGTATGTGTACTTAATTAATGAAGTTTAAATTAATACTGTACTGCAGTAAAATTTAAACAGGGTAATACACACATTGGTAAGTAATGGAATTTTACATGATTGTAACACAGTGCTGAGATAATTGTGTAATATGTCGCTGTGTGTACCCAGGCATATAACATTGCTTACATTGATATTCAAAATCGAGTGATGTGGAAATGAAACCAATTCAGATGTGGGAACTTCACTGGTAGTATTCATATAAATCTACATTTTTGTGAAACACATCTGTTCATGCAGTTGCTGTTTCCATGTAAATACTCTGGTGATTTGTTAGGGGCCGTTTGAATTTGTAAGACAGTAGAATGCTTGTCACACTTGTTTTGTTTGTACACAGTGACAACCCACAGACCCCCCATCCCCCCTCCCTCGTAGGACTCTTCCTGACACCAAACAAACAGACGGACGGACGGACAGACAGCAAAGGTCAGAAAGTTGCGTAACAACACAGAGAGAAGAGTATGCCATTCTCAGTCCCACAAAAGGGTTGTGTCTTGTTCCATACTGTATATTTTTTATTATTTTGGTTCCTGTTTTTGGATTAATATTTGCCTTCATAATTCATCTGTTCTTGTCCCACAAAAGGTTTGTGTCTTGTTCCAGACTATATTTTTTTTATTATTTTGGTTCCTGTTTTTGGATTCGTATTTGCCTTCATAATTCATCTGTTCTTGCCTTATAATTTATTTTATGTTAGAGAGAACTAAGTATCCACTTAACTGGTTGTGACACACACCTTGGTTCCAGTGAAAGATAGTCAGTTGCTTGATACTAGGTTTTGTATTGTTTGGGAACCAACATGTTAGTTAAGCCATATTGCATTTTCAGAAAGAGTAAGATAATTGTATTTTCTATTATGCATTTGAATTTTCCTTTTATTTATTTTTGCTTTTTTCTTCTCAGTGTAAATGTTCTTCGCCTCGTTAGGCTACAGACTTTTGGCCTTTCACTGTTGCATGCAGTCAGTGTGTTCTCAGTCTGTTCACTTAACGTGTGACATCCACATGAGTGTCACTGGTGTAGTCATAAATGCAGCATGAAGCTGTTTGCATCGTAATATGATACATCTTGTACCATGCACAGTTGTGATCAGAATAATTCACTAATATATTGTCATTGTAAACTTGAGATTAATGTAACTTCCTTGTTTATCTATTTATTATCTCCAGCAATGTAACCTCCATTACATGGCTTTCAGTAAGAAACATGTGAATTACACAGTATACAGTATTAAGGTTTTACCTTTAAGCATACATATATTAACTTACAAACATGTTGTACAGTTTAAATTGGTATTTGAATTGTAACCCTAACGTAAGTATGCAATATTTGTATATTTAAAAACTTCTGTTAAAGAATGAAGTTGAATGTATTTATTTATACAGTTCACTTTTGAAAATGGTCGATACAAGCTACCTGTTGAACCCCCTAGAATATGAATATTAATTTTTGTAGACATACGAATCCAGTTTCTAATGTCTTTCCTTTCAAATGGATGGCTGTAAACGTCCATAGGCATAAAAACTGTTATGTCTGTGTTACAAGGGGGTGCTGATAAGTCCCTAGCCCGGCTTGCTTCCCGATGTCCTAGGACGGAATCGATAGTGTCGTTGGAAAGAGGGATCTGTTCATGTGCCGAATTGCAAGTCTTTTCTTGTTACAGAAGCTGAAAGGAAGCATGTCAGGCGACGCTCGCGATTTCAACAACATAGAGACGCGAGCTGTTATCAAGTTTTTTTTTTTCCTGCAAGGCAAGGCGCCGAAGGAAATTCACGCCATTCTAACAGAAACATTAGGGGAACATGCACCATCGTGTGCCACTGTCAAAAACTGTGTGGCCCAGTTTAAACGCGGTGATTTTTCCATCTGTGATGCGCCTCGTCCTGGACGACCCAAAACAGTGACCACCCCGGAGATTATTGATCAAATTCACGAACTAATCTTGGAAGACCGCCGGATTTCGGCTAAATCAATAGCTGAGCAACTGGGCATCTCATGTGAGCGGGTTGGACATGCGGAAGCTCTCCGCGAAGTGGGTCCCGAAATGCCTGAACGCAGATCAAAAACCTCAACGGTTTCAGTCGTCTGAACAACTTTTGGAATTTTTTCGGCGCGATCGAAATTATTTCCTGTCGCGATTGGTGACTATGGACGAAACCTGGTTATATTTCTATGACCCGGAGACAAAGCAGCAGTCAGTGGAATGGTGGCATAGCGGCTCACCCCGCCCCAAAAAATCCCGAATGCAAAAATCCGCTGGAAAATTTCTCGCCTCAATTTTTTGGGATCAAGACTGCATCCTCCTCATTGATTATCTTCCAAAGGGCCAAACTGTCAACGCGGAGTATTACTCATCTCTGCTGGTGCAATTGAAGGACATTTTGAAGGAAAAATGCCACGGGAAGGTAACCAAGGGGTCTTGTTCTTGCACGACAGTGCCCAGGCTCACCGGGCAGTTGCAACCCAGAAGAAACTGGCCTACCTGGGCTTTCAGTGTCTTGATCACCCACCCTATTCTCCGGATCTGGCCCCGTCGGACTACCACCTGTTCCCTGGACTGGAAAAACAATCGAAAAGTCGCCATTTTTCTTCCGACGCGGAGGTCATTGCTGCCGCGGAGAACTGGTTGGACGGACAACCTTCTGATTTTTTTTTTTGAATGGTTTGTAAAAGTTAGAGCAACAGGCTAAGAAGTGTATTGAGCTTCCTGGGGTGTAGGTTGAATAAATCCCGAGTTTGGTCATTGTAGCTTGTTTCCCTCCTGGTCGGGCTAAGGACTTATCAGCACCTCCTCGTACATGATTTTAATTTATTGCATGTTCGTGTAACTAAAAAGTTGGTGTTCCATGGTCGTGGGCACACATGCTAAATTAAGAACGTGCGACACAGACATGATAATTTGTATGCAGAAGGGTGTTTGCAAATGCTGGTTGCAGAGACGAGACATGCCACATTTGATTCACACGTGCCTTTAACTAATAATATGTTGTTGAGGGTATGATGGTTGACGATGGTGATACTTCCAGTGAATCACTTGCAGAGATTAATGGACTGACTTTTAGAGGGTACTGAAATTTTTTAATTGAAACTATTGGGTGCTTGATGTAGGACTAACATAAACATACTCATTTGAATTGTACAGCATCCCACGTATATCAACTGATGAGTGTATGGTTAATGTGAAGCATTTGTAATGTGTTTTGTGGAATTCACAGCTTTCCGTGATTATGGCCATGTTAATGGCTGAACATGTAGGCATCAGTAAATAAGCAAATTAAAGAAGCAAGATATAGCAATCTCAAAAGTACAATGATGGTTATTATCGAATTAGAGTAACTGTTCAGGTGTGACAAAATTTGTTGTTCTGTGTACAACCCTGGAAGTAAGTAAGAATTTCCATATGTAATTTGCAGTAGTTGCCAAAAGCCAGGAAGTCCTGGCATATTTACACAGAAAGGGTAATAAAGCTTAAGGTTCTGGACATTAATGGCATCATTCACCAAGATTATATTCCCTAGAATTACCTGATTAGAAGGAGAGGTTTGAGGATGTTCTTGCCAATTTTATTCAGGTATTTACCTGATGCATACCAACTTCTGAGTCATCCAAAACTGTGTACCCTTTCATGACATTACACAGCATGTTGATCATGGCTTCTGCACATTCCATATTTTCTTGATCCCTCACAGTGAAGTTTGTGCATGTTTCCACATCAGTGACTGGCTGAAAAGGGCTGTTACTTCCAGGATGGTTCAAGTGCATGTTCTGGCATGTGCCATCTGCAAAGAATTCCTTGGACTGCTGTGGTAGTCACTGTACCACATTCTCCTGCACATCTTTGACCAACTTCAACGTATGACCTTTTCAGGCTTTTTGTAAAGGTCCGCAGATGTCAGAATTGGCACACACAGTTCAGCACCAAATGAATGCTATGCCATGAGATGTGCCGAAGTATCCTGCATACAACCCAGACTTACTGTCAGGCGATTATCAAATCTTTGGACCCTTGAAAAAGCCTTCAAATTCACGTTGGATGATATTCAGGGGGCTATGGTTCAGTGAGGCTCATGTGTAAATGCTTGTGATGACTTTTTCTGCCTGCTCCATTACCATCACCTGTGAACTTTCTTGAACGGGTTTCATGTTTCCTCACTCAAACATGTTTCTGGGATAGTAGTGATTTCCACAATGTGAACAGGGATGTGCATAATTTATATTTGTTAATTATTTTAAAGTGCCTGTGTGGAGATACAGGGATAATGTATGGGACACAAGACCAGAATGTGCGCTGCTTGTATATGCTATATTTTTCTGGTACTATTTTCAGCCAAGACATTCAGCTAAATTGTTGAATGTTCTCCGTCAGATGCCACAGAGAAATGGACCGGATGTGTTCTTCAGCTTTCCGGGTCGCAAGGGATCTGTAAGTTAGCGTTTCAACTTACTGTGTGGTAGATAGTTTCGAAGTTGCGTCGGAATGTTTAATCCTCATGATAAATATCTGCAACCTGTTGTGTGTTGTTGATGAGTCCTAACAGAGAAGTTTGAGTTATTGATTTCCTTTCACTTTAGGGTTAGTAAATATTTGTTCAAGGCAGATAGTTGGCCTTTTAAAGAAGGGCACAAAGTGCTGCTCATCTTGACACTATGTTGTTGTAGCGAAGACATTATCACATATGGAATTAATTAGTTTCATGCTATTGTATCAGTCTTTTACATCTCTAGCATCAAAGCTCTGTGACTGGAATACTCTCACTGCTTCATGAAGCAGTGAGCGTGAAGTCACAGTGATGTAGCTGAACATTTTTGGTATACGTACATTTGCTTATAAGGTAAGCGTGATTGCTGGCCACCGCCATCCGTTATAAATTTAAACTACCAACGTACATTCAAGTACCGTTGGTGATTGCTAGGAGGGGTTACCAACAGAGAGATTGCAACGAGAAATCGGTTAGCAGCAGATAACGGAAGTGGGTGAACGCTAACAGTCGAGTGCGAGAGCGGTGTGAATGAGGTGTTGGAGAGTGTGGTAACCTAAAACAACAGGTTACAAGTTCGGGAATGAATTGACTGTTGGTTTTCCTTTAGTTAGAACATGATTGTTATTTGATTAACTGAACAAGCTCAGACTTTGCATCTCAAATACAAATAAATACATAAACCTGGTGAGGACTATGTGTGGATCCGATTAACACCACCTGTATCCCGAAAGAAGTTCTACCAGAAGGAGCACGTCGGGACATGCACGTTACAAAGAGCGGTCGTGTACAGTGATATGCTTGACTTGGTTACGGACTGAGGAGGCAAAATAATATGCTTGTTCTAATGTATGTCATGCAGTTGTTACAACACTTATACAGGACATGGTATATATTTCGAGGAACTGAAATATTAGCATGGTTGTTGTATCTTTCATAGATACATACGCTTTTGGTTTTGTAGGTCTGCATTTAGCACCGTTGTTACCTCCATCTCGTTTAGTAGTATCATCTGTGCAGCTGACAGAGAATCAGTAAATAACTACAAGTGCACATTGCATTTCTGTTCAGATGACTGTCATTTGGGATTTGGCAACGTGCAGTTTGGTAGGCAGGTGCAGAATTTCAGAGGAACTTGCTGCTTCCATCTAAATAACAGGAGCTTGTTTTTTCTTGCATGTGGGGACAGTAGCTTTTTCTAAATTGTCAGTACCTTTCTGCTAGACGGTACATTGTCACATCTTCGTTATCCGTGCTATGAGCACCTCATCCTCACAGAGCTTAGGATTTTTTTTTAAATTTTAATCTCAATTAACATTTCAGAGATTCACAAATAGAAACTTTAAACAAACATAATTGGTGATGAGTGATTTTACACTTTTTTCCTTGTATATACTGGGTGCCACACTGGTGCTGAAGCCAGTCCGAGGTTGCATTAATGTTCTGTCATTTTTCACTTTAGGCTGTCGTACTGCCACCCCTTGCTCGGTGGCCGTATGAGAATGGGTTTACATTCACCACCTGGTTCCGCCTGGACCCAATCAATTCTGTCAACATTGAGAGGGAGAAGCCTTATTTGTACTGGTACTGCTCTCACACTTTATTGCATGAATTGTGTGCCTTATGCAAGCAGCAGAATAAAGCAGTTTCACTATGTACAGAATTTATTATTGTGATTATAGGACATATAAATTTTTTTTAACATTTCGTCAGTAATGTATCAAGATCCGTTTTCAGATTTTAAAATTAATTCAATTTACTTAGAACAGAATGAAGGTTCTTTCTGTACTGTAACTCAGAGTTCAAAATGCAAATTATTGGGTTTTTCATAACAAAGTGATACTGTGCTATCTGTTTTCCAGTTTCAAGACCAGCAAAGGGGTGGGCTATTCAGCACACTTTGTTGGAAACTGTCTTGTATTAACATCAATGAAGGTAAAAGGGAAAGGATTCCAGCACTGTGTGAAATATGAGTTTCAGCCAAGAAAGGTATGTTTGTTTGAAGGATTGGGTTTATTTTCCACTCGTTGGCATTATACGTGGCTTATAGTTTTAAACATTCCCACAATACCTTCTGTTTAAATTTTATATTATAAAAATATTTGAAATTAATTCTGGAATTGACAAAGAGTATATCTTTCTCAGGATATCAGCCCAGAACTGTGGCCATAAAGGTAACAATTTCTGTTATGTAACCTTAGTTGTGTCATGTGGTTGGTAGAACTGTGCAGTGAAATAGTTCTTGAAACTATGACCATAACAACTGATTCCTTATTTAAAAAATGAGATTTTTCAAATAAAATTTTCTAGAGCAGTTTTAAATGTTTTGAACATTTGTTCTGTATTGTATGTATCATAGAATCTGTGATAAAATATTCACACCACCATACATCACATGTATCATACCTCTTCATGACTTTACCCCCCTGTCTCATACAGCTTGAATTTCACATGTATGTGCTGATATGTTATCAGTCAGGGTACCACCAATTCAGGCAAAGTACTTGTTTTAGTGCACTCCATTTTGTGTCCCTAGTTGACTGCATTGTCATACTTGCACTTCATTTCATGCTGCAACTGTTGAAGCCTCAATTAAGAACCAAAAGAACAATTTTGTTGCTAATTATAAGATCAAAATTTGCTCCCTAAACAACATGCACACCAATGTAATCAGATTAAAGGCATGTGAAGTTCAACACCTTTTGAAGGAGAAGGAAATGTTATTTTGTTTTGCTGTATGTACAGTATAAAACACATGGATGTAGATACCTTATGGCGTTAATTAAGAATGCCAATGTATGGGCAGAGCAGTAGAAAGTATTTCATCAAAAACATTCAAGAGATTAAACACTATATTGTTTGCTTTTTTCAGTGGTACATGATTGCTATTGTTTACATCTACAACAGATGGACAAAGAGTGAAATCAAATGTCTTGTTAATGGACAGTTGGCTTCCAGCACAGAAATGGCCTGGTTTGTTTCAACAAATGATGTAAGTTCTGTGTATGCTGTGTTATCAAAAGATGTCATATCTGATTTTTTTTTTTATTTTATTTTATGCTTTAGGCAGGAGTACACAAATTTTCCAAAAATCTGGAAGCCACCAAAAAATTCTGGGTGCCAGAAAGGTTTCATGAGGCAGGTTTTTACTGCAGACCCACAAATGTTAGGCACAGCTGTACAGAATAGGGCTGCATGTGCAACCTGGCACCCAGGGATTTTGCATCCCCATCCTAGTGTTCATAGTATTTCTGAGGATGTTCGTCATGTTGTCAGTAAACGAATGAATCAAATGTATTTAGTAATAAGTAAAGTCCACTGTTTGCTTTCTTCAGTGGGAACTGAAGAATTCAAATGAAATTGCTGTAATATTGCATTGCCCACTGTTGGTCTCACTAATGCTGAAATGGATTCTGAGGCTAGTCTTCCCCAGGGAGATTTGTTATCACATGTTACTGAATTGCCAGCTACTGTAAATGAATATCACACCCTCTTTCAGCTAGAAATCATCCACATTTAGGGAGCACTGAAGCTCATTCTTTTCCTACTCTGTGATAGTATTTCAACTTAAGTGAATGAATTCGCACAGAAAGATTTAGAATTCATACTTGTAATTTTTATGTAAAATAATATGGATTGTACTCTTAAAGGAAGTTTTTTTAATATTATTATGAACTCCCACCATTTTGTATTGCAGTGTGTGACGGTTTTGTGAAGATAGAGCAGTTTCAGTACCATTTTTTGTAGAAAACAAAAATATTTCTTAGTGCCCACTTATGTAAAGTCTTGTAGATTCAACAGAAACTGCATGGTAATTTAAATGCGTAACCTCTTGAGAGCCTGTGATTTCAAAGACTGAAGTTACGTATATGTTTCCAATGGATGTTGTGGCTAAAGAGAAGTTATTTATCATTTGCACTTTTATTTTAGCCTTTTGACAAATGTTATATTGGTGCAACACCAGAACTGGATGAAGAACGTGTATTCTGTGGCCAGATGTCAGCCATCTATTTGTTCAGTGAAGCACTTACAACACATCAAATCTGTGCCATGCATAGGTTAGGTCCTGGATACAAAGTAAGTGCCATTGTGTTTAGATCTCACTTCCTATCAGGAAATGAACAGACTTCCTCTTTGAATAGTGGGAGGGGGTGGGAGTAATTTTTCATAGTATCAGTGAAGAAGTTAAAATAGGTTGTATTTATTTCCATATTATTTTTTGGCATCTGACTCAGCTTGAAACAGTGTGTGTTTTGTAATCATGAAGTGTGCCTTGTGTGTATGTTCTAGTTGAATGTAGTGACAGAAAGATTTACAGATGAACTATAGTGTGTATGTGTATGTTAGTATTTAATACAGAATGTTCTGAGAACCTGCAAGTGTTTATAGGGTGCATTTCCAGACTTCAGTTCTTCCAAAATTATTGTGTATAGTGTTAATTCTGCGGGTAACTTTTTAGGAAGGTATAGCAGTGCAGTGACAAGCCTTATGTGGTTTTCTGTCTGTGCTGTACTTCTGTTCTGTGTTTATGAGTTATTCTGTCATCATAATTATTTGTTTCATTTTGAGGCACATCTTGCACTGATGATACGCAGGCAGTTGGTTTGTTTCGTGTGTATGAACTGTAGAGGTTATGTTTCATAAAGTGATAACTGGTAGCTTGAATAATAAGGTTAGAAGGAGTATTTAGGTGTTTTCTTATAGCATATTTTGCATCAAGTCTATTATTTCATGTGTGACCTGTGTGTGCGAAGTATATTTCAAAAGTCTAGATGTGTTAATTTTATTCTTGATGCTGGTGTTCACATAATCAGAAAAGTAACACAAATCCTCTGAATGTGATGTTACTTTTGTGGAAGAAAGTAGGCAATTGAACATGGTTTACTCTGTAACTTCTGCATGTGTTTCATGTTATATTACTAGTGTATGTCATTTTTGCTAGGAACTCTTTTAATACCATGTTTGTGTATTTGTGTGTATATTTCTTATCAAACACACACCATCTCACGTCACGCATGTAATGCTGTGCCAAATGTCCAAGACGTAGATTATTGCAGAAGAATCTGCAGCTTGGGTGCAATGCACTGACCTCTTACTAAACACCACTCTTATCAATGAAGATTCTTTCAAATTTGTTGAGTGTTTTTTACTCACCGGACTGAATACTTGGGATCAGTAATCTTCACATGATTTAATGTTCTTTTTTGTTCATAACCTGAGCCTCAGTTGTGATTTACTGCTCTGAATGAGAGTGCAGATGCTTCTCCCAAACATCTGATAGAGTATCGACTTCATACCATTGCTTTAAGCAGTTTTTTTTTATTTTGATCCAGATTCTGTTGAAGGAATGTGCAGATGATCTTACTGTTGAGGAAGAGTAGCTGTGTCACAGTCTTTCAACAGACAGTAATCAGACGCACGTTTTGACTGCTTCAGTACTTGATGTACTCTGCAAAGATGTGTATGAGTGATATGTTCAGATGATGTCACTGTTCTGTCATCAGTCTGAGTCCAGCATGTTCCCCTGTCGCTAGTGTTGGGACTTCGTCACAAAGTATTGGTAAAATGTTCTAACTCCACAATACGAGTGTACAATTTCTTCTGTACACTTATAATGGGATCGTGTGACACCACTAAACTTGATGACATGTAACACCTTTCCAAAACTTTAAAGTTTTTGTGGATTTACAAACATCAGCAGTTTTGAGCTTCAAGTGGGGTTTCATACCTTCTACACAAGCAACCTGTGGGACTTCTTGCTTCATTCTCCACCACAGACCCCACTCCATTACTGTGATCACATCCTTGTATATGTTGAGGGTCTGTTTGACATAAGAAAGGAGAGAATTCTCATGTGGATGTTTGTGAATAATTTAAGTAATATGGAATTAACATGGCTGTCTCTGTGACTCATCAGCAGTCATTGCAAATTATTGATCTTTCTGAACGTTACTTTTAATGGCGGTTACTGTTAGTTCTGGCAAGATGCATGCTAAGCTTTTCTGCACAGGATGGTTCATGTATTTGCATATTCATAGCCCTGATTTCTTTTTCATAATGCAAAATTACTTTTTGCTGCAAGATGTAGAATGTGAATTTCCAAAATATTACCTTTATTGTAACAGGAATTTGACTGACTTTGGCCCTCATTGAATGATACCCATTGCAGTGGTGGGTTGTAATATGTTCATTACCTTTGCAATATATTCCTGGCTTCTTCAAGTGTCTGCTTTGTGGGCTTATCGTTTTTGCAAGACGGTAGAGTTTCCTCATTCCAATACTTGAACATTCTCATACAGTTTTTGTGCTGTCATTCATATCATGCATGATATGCTGTCCATATGTTTCTTGAAACAGAGAATTTTTCTGTAGGCCATTTCCAGGTGTAGTAACTGCTTCATTTTTACGGCAGCTCTTCCAAATGCTGTGCGTGCACACAAAGTGCCAAGTCGTATTCGGTATTGTACTGCACAAGGAGTTGGAATTTTTACTACAATGGGTAGATATTTCTGTTTCTAGTCTCCAGTTTTTGCATAGGTAGCTTTTCTGAAGAAGCTGGTTGCATTGGTGTTTTAATGAAACCTGTGGATATATCACACAGCCTTTTATGAAATTAAGTGTCTGGCCAATCTAGATTCTTGCAGAAATATACGGGAGAATCAGTTGTGGTTTCAGGGACATCACTGTCCATGAGTAATTTTAAGACATATTAGTCACACTGTACACATTACAGTTGTTCATGCAGTGGCGGAGGTACGTAACACTGTTAATCTGTTCATTCAATTTTATTACCAACCTTATGCACTTATTTAATTAAGAACTATCACAATTCACATTTAAAACCCCACACATTAAAAATGTCTGCGATGCATAATTAAGAATTAAAACCCAACATGTTTTGGTCACAGTCTTCTGACCATCATCACGGGTCAATCACCGTACTTGTGCAGTTACTACTTATCGGCGTGCATGCCTCGTCATATTCCGACTATAAAGACTGTTAATCCGGTATGCTCGTTTCTGACACTACACTCTCTTGTTCAGTTTTGTCCTCACTTTTAGACAACTTGCTTGTTTTCATTGTATTTTCTGTGTGTCTTCTTGAAAAATAATCACTGCTGTTCTTTTCTTACAAGTCAGGCATTGTTAATCATATTGCACTATGGGTACAGTGCATGGTCCATAATCAGAATGAAAAATATACTTTTATCTGACTGAATGTTTTCTTTAAAGGACATTTGGTAAAGTAGTAATTTTAAGCAAAATAGTATCAACAGAAGACAGTTATACTGCGTGCTGCCATACTGGTGCTGTGTGTATGTAGTGTAGAAAAGAAACTGACTTCTGCTGCACATAATGTGATAAGGTAATGTATGTCATATATGCTGAAAGCAGGCTGTAACTTTACATACATTCCATAGGAAGGCGGGGTCATGTTCACTTCAGCTTTGAGTGTTGGAGTTTTCATTTGGAAAGAGCCACAAGGCTCTGAGTTACTGCTCACATAGGAAACCTGCTTTTCATAACACTGGGATATTGCATGCTGATATACATTGCCCTTTAAACTTAACAGCATCTAATAAAGCAGTAAACTTCTCTTGGATTATGTGCTTTTACAACAATGTTTTCTACGTGAATAGTATATATAATCTTTTATTGTAAAGGCGTGACCATTTTTAAAGTTATAAGCATCATTCATGTATTATGCATTACTAGTGGTTTTACAGGAATGAGACAAATAGCATTTAGATGCTGTCAAGTTGTGGTGCTTGTGTACCAGTGCTGTATCACTTCAAGTGGAATTTTGCTGGGGTGGGCTGATTGATATTTGGGTGTACCGTGACCTACCCAGGCTAACCCCTTGTGGTATGCCCGCATTGTAAGTTACAGCTGCAGGGCATTTGTGTAAACATTCTTGTGA
>Ga0268261_10002578_pt1 | contig 13040 bp, 10 predicted proteins | sample TergutNc150P1_FD_190353 | JGI IMG/M metagenome (GOLD analysis project Ga0268261, IMG submission 190353) | Nasutitermes corniger P1 segment gut microbial community from laboratory colony in Florida, USA - Nc150 P1 (SPAdes) (version 2) | ecosystem: Host-associated > Arthropoda: Insects >... | reverse complement strand
CTACAATTGCAAAGCTACAGGTGTTTGTTAATCGCTGCCTACGAAGAATCCTGAATATCCATTGGCCGGAAGTGATCTCAAACGAAGAACTTTGGAGAAGAACCGGGGAAACCGAGATATCGATACAGATTAAGAGGCGGAAATGGAACTGGATAGGGCATACATTGAGGAAAGGGCATGATACCATTGAAAGAGAGGCCTTGGTCTGGAATCCACAGGGACAACGAAAAAGAGGGAGGCCTAAGCAGACGTGGAGGAGATCGGTCCACAGCGAGGCATTAAGAGAAGGAAAGGGCTGGGGCGAAGTTAAACAACTGGCTAGAAATAGAATCAGATGGCGACCTTTTGTTGACGCCCTATGTCCCTAATGGGATAACAGGATATGATGATGATGAATCAAGTAATCACTACTTCTTATAACTAAAATGTGAACTAAATCTACAGTATGGTACTAACCACTGATAACCAATTTCAACATTACTTATTGTACTTAAACATTATGTGATGCAGGAATCAACCCTAAACTGGTTTAAATCTTACCTAACAAATAGGGGACAAAGAACAAAATTAAGTATTAATAAGGACCAAATTTACTACTACTCTTGGAAAATTGTAAAGCAAGGAGTGCCACAAGGCTTTGTGTTAGGCCCACTACTTCTATAAACAGAAAACAAATCTTGGCCTGACTAGCCTGAATCAACCACTTTAAATTAATCAAATAGTACTTAATATCACAAAACAAATGTAATAAAATTTACACCTAAAACTACAGCACATGTTCCTTTGGATATTCGTTATAAGGATAACGTGATAAGAGCACTAAATTTTTAGATATGCATACAGAAAATCACATGAATTGGAAAAACCACATAGACGAAATTCTTCCTAAATTGAGTGCTGCATGATTCTCAATAAGGAACTTAATTCACATTTCAAATCTGGATACTTTGCATATGGTCTACTTTGCCTAATTTCATTCAGTACTTCTATATGGAATAATCTTCTGGGGAAATTCAATACACGTGCATCAAGTATATAAAGGTAAAGCAATCCCACTACAGGCCTGGACAAGCCCTGAGGGTTCCAGGGGGTTGAGACTCCCAGATTTCAAGACAGTCGGCACATGATGGGGGTAGGGTTGTCAGCCCTATGCACCAGCTGCCTTTACCCCCCAAGAAATATTCCTGGTACTCATTTCTGTTAGAGGCTAAGCCAACCCCAGGGCCAGAGTGTGGCCAGAAGGATATGTCAATGAAATATTCCAATGACATCATCAGGAATCAAACCCTTGACCTTCTGTTTTGTAGCGTAGTGCCTCAACCAACTGCCCCACTGCATGCCCGCATCAAGTATTTAAACTACAAAAAAGGGTGGTTAGGTAATGTCTGGTGTAGGACCGAGGTCCTTATGTAGAAGTTTATTTAGGAAGCTTAATATTTTACCAATTGCATGTCAGTATATACTGTCTTTAACGTTGTTCACAGTAGATAATCAAAAAGACTTTCTCACTAATGCATATGTACATGGTTTAGACGCCAGAAACAAAAATAATTTATATTTACTGCTGTAAGTTTAACTTGTGTTCGAAAAGGAGTTTCATACTCTGGGGTCAAAATCTTTAATGCCTTCCAAACAATATACAGCATTACTGAAATTAAAGAAAAAAATTCAAAAACAAGTTATACAGATACCTTATTATTCATTCATCTTATTCATTACTGAATTTTCAGAATGCAAGATAGACAAAGATAATATATAATAGTGCAAAATTACATTTATGACTGACTACCTTAGTAGTAAATGCTTTTATATTTATTATGTGTTGACTTTATAACTAGAGCTTGGGAAAATGTCAAATGTCATTAGAATAAGTCTTATGCATGTAACTGTTCCATTGTGCATGATGACCTGGAGTAATACTTTGTTTTACTCCTGTGATTGTGTGTGTCTTGTTTTTTGTTTTATTTTACTGTTGTATCTTGTGAATGTCCTTTTCTGTGTGTCTTGTGTTGTCTGATGTTTACTGACATATTCCGTATTCAGATCCAATTGATGCGGAGACTGGAACAGTAGAATGAATATGTATAGATGCATGTAAGTAATAGTACTCTATTGTAAGTATGTATGGCTTCTACCAGTCAACATATGATGTGAGTCTAACAACACGTGGTTTGAACAGCCCAATTTTTATGCTCATTGTTCAACTCTTTGATCTGCTAATGCTAAATCTTAAGGTCATACCTCACACAACACCGAAAACAATGGTAACCATTGCAACAAATTTCAACTCACTATCACCATAGGTTGGAGATGTCTGTGACCATATGCCTTTCCCCTTATCTAGCCCTTTCCTGTGGAATAATTTTGATTATATTTGCAAAGACACATGGCATAATCACCCTGAAACTACTGCAAAAACTTCAACCTCCTATCTCTATTCCCTGATGAATTATGACTACCAAAAACATGCATAATCATCTTATATACTATAAAATACATCTGAAACTACATACATAGAGCGTTAAGAATGGCTATACTCATAAATCCTGCATAAATATACTTATATAATACACCAGTAACTATCATATACCATCAAAGCAATTCCTGATAATTCTTGTATAATTTTTTATCACCTTAATTAACACGTTTCAAAATTGCATGAATGACAGTTTCGTTACTTTAAACGCCTGATTTACGCCAAACATTCTCACATAAACTTGACATAACATACGTAACAAATCTCACTACTAATTATGAACCATGTACTATTTTAATATACGTTATAAATACAAAACTTAATAGACTGTCACAATTAACAGGCATGCGGCACTAAACTTGCAATTCGCGGCTCTGTATATCGAGTAGTTTCCACTGCGTCCGGCAGACATTCTGTCTAACCAGTGTAACTTACATGGCCAGGCCTATTTTGACGAGTTCGGGGCTAAGCGTTTGGCATCTTAACAAACGGACCATAAAGCATTCTTACCTATCAAAACAAAATATCAAACTCTATTGAATCGGCACACTTTAAACCATACAGGAAATTTCACAATTCTCTGCAAAACCACCGACTTAAAATTCACATCCTTTGTCAGTGCGCAGACTTGCACTCATGGCGCCACATCAGTTTGCACGTACAGGCAAGCCGACATAGAATACTGATCACACCACAGATCATGTATCACACAGAGTGAAAATTTAATTGCTGGTTGTGGAAGTTACAAAGAGAGGCGGGAGATGCCAGTACTGATTGAGAACTTTCTTGGCGTTCCTGTTCTATCTTGAAATTTGTCTTCTTGTTTAATAGCAGTTCTTCACACAAAAATTTATATTCTGCTACAAGTGTGTAAACCGCTGTTGTTATTTGCAGAGTTGAAAATTCTTTGAACTTGTCATTCCAAGGATCTACATTTTTTTTATTTAGGTTTTCGACGTTCTTGTTGAAGATATGGTTGCATTTGGAAAAGGTACATGAAACAAGCAATATTTGGGATGCTGGGAATATTGTCAGAAAGAACTCTGGACATAGATGAGAAATTGTGTGCTTGCTGCATGGAATGTAATGTTTATGTGTGTTGTCCTTTTTTTTATACGTAAGGACACTGTTCTATGCCGTCTTAGTTCTCAGTACAGGTGTAAACCTTAGAGCAAACTCCGCTCATAGAACATACGTTTACAGTCTGTATTACTGCATGTGAAAGCAGATGTTGAAAGTGACTTCTCACAAGTCTCAAAATGCTTGATCCTCGTGAACAAAAGTTGAGATGGGAACGACATATTTTTAGGGTAGTCTGTACAAATCTATTGCAGATTTACACCCCGTACGGTCTGGTCAAATTGTAAACGAAAATAATTCAGTACTTTCTAGCTTACCCCGTTAATAATCCGGTTATCATAAGGAAGCTTCACGAAACCCGCACTCAGAAACTGGCAGCGTGCGTCCAGCGGCAGTCTGTCGTATAAACATTATGATTAGAAATAAGTATTTTTTTTTAACTTTCACAAGCACACCGCATCTCATTTGTTCCTATTTTCCGCCTGCATTTTTTGTTTGTAGCTTGTTATTGCATGTATTCTTTTGTTTCCTGATCTCTCTCTAAATGGACTTACAGCTGTTGTGCCGGTACTTATTATATGTAAATTATTTGCCATAAATTCTCTATCTATGTACACCCCTTGATTCCGTAACACTGTAACAGCTACACGTTCACATACTAGCTTCGGTGTGCACCAATACCACTCTCGTGTCGTTTCGATGACCAGTGATTTGCAAAGTCAATAATGAAGTTGTGCATCAACTCTGTCTTGTCTTGTTAAGTAATCACTCTTTGCCAGAATAGAGAATTGGGAGGTTAGGTGGTCAGTAGTTTCTTCACGTCCTTTACATAATCGGCATTTATTACAAATTTAGTCATTCAGAAATTATTCTTAAATTAAGTTAAACCAATTTAATATTATACATTTACCGTGACACTGTAACACATATACATTATTACCAAATTGTTGCACAATATTTGTAATTATTATTAATCATTGCTCGTACATGTTGCAGCCGTAATCATTGGTCATCTCCATGGAGGTGGCAAGTTTCTTCTATAAGGTGTAGGCTTTGTGCTTTGGCGAATCTTGTTGGCTTACTGGAGCAATAATTAATAACAAGTACCAAAATTACGCCCTCCTTGAGGTATCTCCACCATGACGAAGGTAGCTTTTGCCGGGTAAGGAGGCTTGCGTGGTGCAATGATCCAGAGAGCTATGCCAGCGGTAGCGTAGCTACTGGTAGGGCCACCCTTGCCGGACGGGTCAAAGGAGAGCACCCAGACAAAGAGAGATACACTAGTCCTCCAGGTTGGGGGTTGGGTTGATGGGCCAGCACCCTATCACCCGGGAAAAAACATGCTAAAAATCCTAGACAAAGGCTCGGGAAAACGGACGGTCTATCTAATAAACGACATAAAGATCGAAGAAGGTTAATGAATTACGGTACATGGAATGTTAAAGGCATTCGAGGAAAAATGGAAGAAATAACGTCAGCATTAGGAAAACTAAAAATGGAATAATAGGACTAACAGAAACAAAATGGCACAGGTTCAGAAATAGTAGGGGGCTATGTTCATCTCTATAGTGGAGTATCTAAGGACAGAAGAGCAGAAAGAGAAGTTTCCATTTTAATAAAGAAAAAATTTAAAAAAGGAATAACGAATTGGGAAGCAGTGAACGAGAATATAATAACAGTTAACATAAACATCCTGGGAACTAAAACTACAGTATTCTGTGTATATGCACCATCAAATGACAAGGTAGATTTAGAAAAAGATAAGTTTTATGAAAAACTGAATGAAACTTTAATAAAGATTGGCACAACAAAAGAAATAATATTTTTGGGAGATTTTAATGGCCATACGGGCACAAAAGTAAATAATCAGGTAGTAGGATCGTATGGGGAAACAAGAATAAATGACAATGGAGAAAGCCTTATTGATTTATGCAAAAGTCATAATTTGAGAATTACGAATGTGTATTTCAAACATAAAATGATGCATAAATACACGTGGGAACAACATACGCAAAAATTGAAATCAATTATAGACTACATTATTGTTAAACAAAAACCAGAATTTCAGATACATAATGTGAGAGTACAAAGGAATATAAACTGTGGGTCAATTCACTATGTCGTAAGAGCTAAGGTGTACCTACCAACACCAGAAAGAACAAGTAATACAGATAAGCATGAAGAAAACCACGAAAAGTTCATGTATCTAAAATACAACCTGGACAGCTTTCAACATGACAGTACACAATATTTATATAAAAAAATGACTAGACGAAAAACTGATAGCAAAAGAGGATTCTGACCTTCCCAAAATGTATGGAAACATAATACAAAGTCTTCATGAAGCGGCAAAAGAGGTACTAGGGGAAAAGTACAAAAGACAGAGCCATAAAATGTGGTGGACAGAAGAAATTGAAGGTCTTGTAGTAAAAAATAAAAAACTATATCAGAAATGGTTAAACACAAAAAGATATGAAGATAAACAAGCATACCTTGAAATTAACCTTTAAGAACCGCGTGTCCTATATACAGGACTGGCGTACCGCTACCCTCCAGATTTTGCATTTTATATATATTTTTTCAACAAATATAAGTACTGAGTATTTTAAGCATGCTGCACACTCTCCGTTTTTCTCTTCAAAATGCCGTTTATTTTATAATGCTACCTTTTTTGGTTCCTGTATTATTCACATTTTACACACAGGTGTGCTAAAATTGAAATGTAAAACTCCGGTGCCAAAAGGTTAAGAGACAGACGAGAAGAATAATTAGAGCTGAAAAGAATGAAATGTGGGATAGAAAATGCCAAGAAATTAATACGTACATAGAGAGTGGGAAGTGTACTGAAGCATGGAAATTTATTAAAAATGTTAGAACATCAGAAAAAGAAAGTGTACACTTACAAATGATACCAATTGATAGATGGGTGCAATATTACCAGGACCTTACTTACTTACTTACTCCATGGAGCAGAGTCCTTCTTGAGAAGCTAACCAGTAAACTTTGCAGATAGTCAAGAAATTCCCCGCATTTGTGGAACCCGAAAGTCCCTCACAGTATCTACAAGTGCCCGCCACCTGTCCCTATCCTGAGCCAACTCCATCCAGTCCCCAAACCCCCTCCAACTTCCTGAAGATCCATCTTAATATTATCATCCCATCTACGTCTTGGTCTCCCCAATGGCCTCTTTCGCTCAGGCTTCCCCACCAACACCCTTTGCACACCTCTATCTTCCCCATACGCGCTACATGCCCTGCCCATCTCATTCGTCTTGATTTTATCACCCGCACAATATTGGGTAAGGAGTACAGATTATTCAGCTCCTCGTTATGCAGCTTTCTCCATTCCCCTGTCACCTCGTCTCTCTTAGGTCCAAATACTTTCCTCAACACCCTATTCTCAAACACCCTCAGCCTGCGTTCCTCCCTCAGTGTCAGCGACCAGGTATATTACCAGGACTTACTTACAGAAAATCGAACAGAGTACGAAGGAACCAAAAATATCTCACCTACACAGACGGACGGAGAAATAGTAGAAGTAAGTGAAGAAAGGGTAAGGAAGGCAGCGAGAGAACTAAAAGACGGGAAATCATGTGGACCAGAAGGAGTATATGCTGAATTGATAAAACATGGAACAGGCAAACTGATAAAAATGCTGACATGGGTAATAAATAGATGCCTAAATGGAGAAGAAGCCCCGCAACAATGGAAAGTTGCTTACGTTTCACCAATACACAAAAAAAGAAGCAAAAACGATTGTGGTAACTATAGGGGCATTTCAGTGACGAGTGTGATGAGTAGATGATACGGTAAAATCCTTAGAGACCTCATAGAAGAAAAGAATAAAGATAAAGAAGAACAAAGAGGATTTCGAACAGGACCATCATGTACAGACAACATATTTTGCATGAAACAAATTATTTAAAAAGGAATGCAACAAACCAAGAAACCCATTTATTATTTGTGGATTTGACAAAAGTGTATGCCAGTATACCAATATTAAAACTTTGGGAAGTTTTGGGAGAATTAAATATTAATAATAATTTAATTAAAGTACCGCAGAATCTTTACGGCAATACAACACAAGTGAAAATTGGAAACAAACAATCCCACCCTTTTAACATTCCTAAAGGACTACGCCAGGGATGTTGCATTTCCTCTACACTCTTTAAGATTTACATACGAATAGTTTTAGAAGAATGGAAACGCAAATGCTTCGGAATGGGAATTCCTTTAGTAAATGCAACATTGTATACACTCCAGTTTGCAGATGATCAAGTAGTTTTAGCGGGTGACAAAGAAGATTTGGAGTATATGACGCGTAAATTAAAAGAAACTTACGATAAATGGGACATGGACATGAATTTGAATAAAACAAAATATTTATGTACTGGGGAAACGCACAACAATTTGAAATTGAATAAAAACAACGAGATTGAATTTTGTCAAGAATATAAATATTTAGGACTTATTTTTGATACTAGTGGAACAGACAACAAAGAAATAAGATCAAGAGTAATACAAGCAAGAAAATATATAGCATGTCTAAACGGGATACTGTGGAGTAAAGACATGAGAAAGGAGAGAAAATTGAACATTTATAATGCATTGATTAAAAGCAGTTTATTGTATGGTTCTGAAACATGGAGACTCACAGAAAATAATAAGAGACGGGTCGAATCTACAGAGATGGATGCCCTGAGGGGATCTTCGAGAATATAAAAAAAAAAGAATTAAAAATGTGACTATAAGACAACAAATTGGACTAGAGGAAACAATTGTAAAAGAAATTGAACAGAATCAGCTTACATGGTACGGCCATGTTCAGAGAATGGTAGAAGGAAGATTACCTAAAATAGCACTGAAGTGGATGCCGAAGGTATAAGGAAGGCGATGAACGAAAGAAACCTAAGTGAAGGCCAATGGGAAGATAGGAAGCAATGGAGTCTAGGTGTCTGACAACGTAGAAAAGCGTTTTGAAACCGATATATGGATGGATGGACCAAAATTATGCAACAAGGTGATAATAAAAATTTTATATCTCAATTCTACTAAATGACTGGCCCTGGACAGGCACTACTCTTTCTACTTTTCCCTCTATGTTTCCAAATTTTAGCCATCCAAATGATTGTTCTATATTGAAGACTATTTTCTCTAAGCTACGCAGGAACTGTCCACGTATCTCTCACCCTTGCATCTTCCTTTTGTATTCTATGCTATGATGATAGAAGCCAGTTTTCTACATAAGACAAAGATTCAGGAAATCATTACGCTCTCAACGGCAACACAGGCATTCAGGAATATAAAAGCAGGTTTATCAAATGACAAGAACGTCCAACAAAGGTATAATCAGAATAACAAGGATTTACAGAATAATTATGCAGACGTGTATGCAATATGGTTACGTAGAGTATTCCAACTAATCATACTTTGTACGATACCAGTAAAATGCAACTTGTTTAACTATTTTAGTGATATACATTCCGTAGTTCCATTATTTGGTATAACAAAATATAAAACCTGTACTTTAAAGTAGAGGCCTCTATCTCAGTTATTCCCTTGTATGTAATTGTAGGACTTTACAATAATGGTCGGAATTACAGGCCGAAACGTGTCATAGTGAGTGTGATGACTAAATAAATATACAACCATTTTTACTGTTATATTACTCGCCGAATCAATAAACCAACATTCATTAATCAAATAAAACGGCATGATGTTACCTAAAAAGAGTTTACAATATATTTCAGTTTGCGTTGTGCTGCATCTTCTTCCAGTTTATTACTATTATTATTATTATAATCATTAGTGCGTGTGTGACGAATCTTTACCTATGAATGAATGAATAAATGGTATTTGGGTTTGAGCCCTTCCGGGCCCGATGCACCTAGGCCTTAGGACAGGCTCTTTGTGCTCCCTGTTTTATTGCTAAATTAGAGGATCCCTGTTCCTTTAGCAAATTTCCAGATGACCCATATATTTAGTTTCCTAATATCCTCAGGGTCCAAAAAGAAGAAGCCTAGATATGAGTGTCTGAGTGGAGACGCGGCCTCACTTGCACACAAGATATAAACTGAGGTTTCCTCCTCAGGACCACACTTCCTACAAATGGGGTTGTTGCTCAGCCCTATTACATATAAATTCCCCTCACGGTGATATGTCCAGTAAGGAGACCAATAACAACCCAGAATGTGTCCTATTAATGGACAATAATCGGACCCTTGTAGCCAGATTAGGTCCGGAGCTCAATTGTCGAGTCTGCCTTTGTGTGCTGCAAGGACCACAACTCCTTTACCTACACCATCGATGTACATTCTTGGATCAACCGAACCACCTCTTCTCCCGCAGAGTCCACGTTTCCGAGAGACAATTGTAACAATTTTAAGCACACTTCATACAAATATCAATATTTTTGCGTTCAAAGTTGTCCCATTCGAAGTTTATACAACGTGTCCAGAACTTTCCCATTACAGGAAGCATCTCTGGAACTCAATTTTCGCAAAACTGTACACCATCGCCTGCCATTCAACTTTAATTCTCGTAATTTTAATATCTGGGCATAGGAAAATTCACGAGGAGCTCGGTCGTGCAAGGAAACAGTGGGGAACCACCACCATACATTCTTTGTTTAAAATTTGTTGAAAAGACAAAGCCGTGTGACCTAGCGCCTTGTTGTAATGCAGAACGTAGTCTCTTTGTGCCACTTGATAACCTTAAAATGCCTTAGGATCCCCCAAGTGGAACAGCTTTAAGAAACATATATTCTTAATATGTACTGTGCATTTGTTGGACAAATATAATAGGATTCTACAAAATGCACGGAACGTACATTCAGATTCCGATATAAGGTTTGGTCCCGAGGAACGAAACCCCGTGAAGAATATTTTCACAGCCAAAGAAAACAAACATTACATTTTCATACATAAATTTAATCACTCTGTTGTGTGTACGTGTACGGAACGTAAAATATCTGTTCCACTTTTAAATCTAATATTATACACCTTCTCTGTGATCGCCACTTACACATAAACTTCAGTTTAAAGCCCGTTGCGAGTATTTATTAGCCACTGCTTCTACGTGTTTTGGCCAGCAAAAGGCAACATTCAGTGGCCGAAACAGGAATGAACATATTGTGCAGCGTCTAAGTTTCGTGTTTGTATGTCATTACACTTCAAAATTTCTTTTCAAAATATTATTCATTCTAACCAACACACACACACACATAATTATTTAAGTGAATGTAATTCCCAAGAAGTGTCACCCTAGCCAGACAGGCTGTAGTTGAGAGACCAGACTAAGAGAGATATCCTGGTCTTGCAGGTTGCGGGTTGGGCGCAGGGCTGAAGACTCTGCTCTGGAAAATTAAACTGTTGCGAGGAACTCCGTGATGGAAGCCAGACTGCCCTTATGGAAACGAACTAGACTACGTAACAAGAATACAAATATGGTAATGCGATTTGGAACCTGGAATGTGCACACTCTTCTGCAAGCTGGCAACATGAACATCATAGCGGAGGAAGCTGAAAGATACAAGATGGATGTAGTAGCCCTCCAAGAAATACTATGAAAAGGTAGGGCTCAATTAGGAAATCGAAATGCACTCTGTACTATTCCAGAAATGACGTCAGACAAGGTAATCGAAGAGTAGGTTTCATTGTCTCCAAGAAAGTTAGCAGATCAGTGCTTGGATTCTTGCCCATTTGTGACAGAATATGTACTCTATGAATAAAAGGCAAATTTCATAACATCACATTTGTTAACATTTATGCACACATAGAAGACACTGAGGATGAAATAGTAGATGAGTTTTATGTAACACTGCAAGTTGTATGTGATGAAATACCGAAATATGATGCTATCATAACACTAGGTGATTTCAATGCCAAACTTGGCAAGGAAAATTATATAAAGACATTATTGGAAGACACAGTCTACATGCAGTCACAAACAGTAATGGTCTTAGATTAGCGCAATATGCCACTATTAATAATTTTAAAGCTTTGCGCACATGGTTTCCAAGAAAAGACATCTGTAAAGGAACCTGGAGAATACCTGGTACCAATGATACTAACCAAATTGATCACGTGCTAGTGTCTAAGAGGTGGGCCTCAGACATTGAAAACGTTCGAACATATAGAGGAGCTAACTCAGAATCTGATAACTTTTTAGTTGGAGCCAGACTTAAACAGAAAATAGCCCTTATGACAAGAAATGGAATTGAAAATCGCAAAAGATGGAATGTAGACAAATTTTATGAAACAGATGTTGAATGTCATTATCAACAATACTACAAAAGCTGCAAAGAAAACTACCATCTAATGATACAGAGGAAGAATGGATGTGTAAAAAAAACGTTAATTACATCAGCGCAAGACATAATAGGAGAAAAACAACATGAAAGAAATGTAGAATGGTATGATCAAGAGTGTTGAGAAATAGTGGAAGTAAAGTGAGAAGCCAGATTGAAGAGTATTCAATATAGTACAAGAACCAGTCAAGAAGATTACAATAGGAAAAGGATAGCAGCTTCTAGAGAATGCTGTAGAAAGAAAAGAGAGCTACTAAAGACCAAGGTTGACGAAATTGTAGAATATCACACCAAGAATGAAAGTAAGAAATATTATAAAAGAATTCAAGTACTAGCACAGGAATTTAAACTGAGAGTGAATGCATGTAGAGATGCTGATGGTAAAATATTAACAGAAAAAGAGCATATTCAAGGAAAACAAATATTTTGAAAATGTATTGGCAGGTAATTCAGATTACACAGACAGTATGACATTCCATAGTGTCGAAAATGAGGACATACAGCCATGCTATGAGGAAGTGACATATGTAATTAAATGCCTAAAAATCATAGGGCACCAGGAACAGACCAAATAATAGCGAACTTCTAAAAAAAAAAAAAGGAGAAGAGAACCTATGGAGAAGAATCCACCATCTTATTAAATTGATATGGACACAGTGCAAAATGCCAGAAGAGTGGTCTATGGGAATCATACAGCCCATATACAAGGAAGGGGATAAATTTGAGTGCTCCAACTATAGAGCCATAACACTGCATAACATTACATACAAAGTGCAATCAGGTATTCTATACAATAGATTAACAAAATATGCAGAAGAAATACTAGATTATCAGTGCAGGTACCGTGTAAATCGTTCAACCATTGAACATATCTTTACTATAAGATAAACACAAGAAAAAAGTGTATAATATACATTTACACAACTTGTTTGCAGATTTTAAAGAAGCTTTTCATAGTGTCATGTTTCTGCATGTTTCTCCATGAGATCAATAAAACCGCTTGTCTCTCAGCAGATGCTGAAAGCAATCTATTATTCCCACTTTCATATGATAATTTTATATGGATTAATGTTTTGGGGGAACTCAGCACATAGTGCCAGAGTTTTTAGGATGCAGAAGAGAATAATTAGAATTATGACAGGGAGTAGGAGTTGAGATTCATGTAGGAAATTGTTTG
>Ga0268261_10002577_pt1 | contig 13041 bp, 8 predicted proteins | sample TergutNc150P1_FD_190353 | JGI IMG/M metagenome (GOLD analysis project Ga0268261, IMG submission 190353) | Nasutitermes corniger P1 segment gut microbial community from laboratory colony in Florida, USA - Nc150 P1 (SPAdes) (version 2) | ecosystem: Host-associated > Arthropoda: Insects > Digestive... | reverse complement strand
CTGTAAGGTTAATAATTAGTTACACCCGAATAATCGTCTTGCCCTTTGGGGGGGTTTAAATAATCGCCTCTTGAGTTAAATTTCAAACGTAGTCAAAGGACTCACCTTGAATGATCAGCAGAATCGTAGTGTACAGAACCCTTCTGTACTGTTAACCAGTAATGTTTAACTAATATGTTCTCCTTCTCTCGAGCACTACGTCGGTGATGTTAATGAGTAATCTGATGCACGCCAAAACTGACGTGGATTCGTTGAGGCTGGTTTTCGAATGAATCAGTGTCGCTGGGGTGAGAGTTTAAATAGAGGCCTTTTGATGACCGCAGCGACTTCCGGGGGTTTTGGTAAATCGCGCTCCCCAGTTGACCAGAATTTCCATATATGGTATACGCGGAACATAAATGGGTCGCGCTGACGCCATGAATTTGCAAGGCAAGACGACGGTCTCTTCCTACATTCTTTACTTCGTAACTGGGGCAAGCGTTGTGAAACAAGTTTTCGAAGTTATCGACCAAAGTAATCACCTGTAATTTTGAACATTACAATGTCTGAAATAATACAGGTTGTAAAATAGTGTAGTTTTAATGAATGTGTCTCTGTTTCAACCTAAGTAGATGTCGGCTGATTTAGTTCTTTGCTGCAGGTAGTGTCATAATTAATATGGGCAATAATTGGTGTAGTTTAATGAAGATGTCAGTGTCTCAACCTACATAGATTGTGAGTGGTGTAGTTTAATGAAGGTGTTGATGTCTCAACATATGTAGATGGTGACTGGTGTAGTTTAATGATGTCAGTTTCTCAGCCTATATGGCTGGCGACTGGTGCATTTTAATGAAGATGTCAGGGTCTCAACCTATAAACTGCAGATGGTGACTGATGTAGTTTAGTAAAACTGTCAGTGTCTCACTCTCTAATAGATGTGTCTGGTGCCGTTAAATGTTTCAACATATGTAAATAGTGACTGGTATATTTGAATGAGGGTGTCAGTGTCTCGGCCTGTATAGATGGTGACTGGTGTAGTTTCATGAAGTTGTGAGCGTCTCAGACAATGTAGATGGTGACTTGTTAGTTTAATGAGGTATCAGTGTCTCAACCTGTGCGTATACTGTAGGTGTTGACAGGTGTATTGTAGTAAAGCTGTCCTTCTTTCAACCTCTTTGTGTACTGCAGATGGTGACTAGTGTAGTTTGGCAAAACTGTCGGTGTCTCACCCTATAATAGATGTGTCTGGTGTAGTTTAATGAAACACTTAATTTCTCATCCTATATACTCGCAGATAGTGGGTGGCGTAGTTTAGTACATCTGTCAGTGCCGCCAGCCTATATTAATGGTGACTGCTGCAGATGTCAAGCTTTCAGTATCGCGGACTATATAGGTGGTGATTCGTGAAAGATGATGCAGAAATAGATGTTGAAAGTAGTCGTTGTGGTATAATTGCCCGGAATTTTCTTAGAGGTGCTGAGGGAAACAGCAACAGTCTCAGGAAAGTCTGTTTCCCGGTCATGATTCGAACAGACCATCTGCCGAATATACGCCCACGATTTTACCGATATATCATTTGCCCTTCCGAATTATCGTATTAGTAACACGGAGTTCGTGAAGTCCTTTCTATCTACAGATTATAATATCATTATTTATGATTAGGATAAAAACAATCTGTAAATTATTTTGAATGAGTAATTATTTATATTTGTATTTATTTGTAGACTATTCATAATCATATTCTTCATAATCTAGCTAACATGGAGTTGGGCCATTGGTTGACCCGTTCCGGTCTCACACATCCATAAGTCTTTTTAATGGTCTCCCCTGGTTCCTTCTGCCTGTCGGTCTGTAGTTTTTTTTTAGTATTTTCGGAATTCTATTAAGGGGCGTTTTGTTGTTATTCTATTTTTATTTTCAATTCCTATCATCCATCCTACACTAAATATCATAAAATGAAGTACTGTGTGTTCTGGCTAACAGAGTTGAAGTTCATGTCAAAGGTTAGAAGAAGAATTGCTACAAAACAGGAGAAGGAAGCACCACACAGGAACTCAGTTTCGAAGTGGATGAAGAGATTCAAGTTGACTAATTCTGCGATAGACAAGCTGTAAAGTGGAAGGCCGGGGTTATACGGGGAGACTGTGGCTTATGTAGAAGAAGCTTTATGCAAATTCCGCGGATATAAATAAATGGGCATTACTGGAGCAATACACTGTTAAAACAACGGTGCACAAAATACTCAGAGTAAAATTGTATCGGATGCCTTATAAGGATCAAATGCATCAAATATTGCGGGAAAGTGGGCTACCGTAGTTAATTATTATTGAAAAAGTTGCCAGGTACCCCTTATTTCTTCATCAAGGAAAGGTAACTGTCGAGGTGTGAAGTATCGTTTCAAGCTTTTTCAATAAACTGGCAAAATAAACGTAATCACCTATGGTAGCCCTCTACCCGCAATATTTGTTGAAATTGATCCTAATAAGGCCTCCGATGCAATTTTACTCTGAGAATTTTGTGCGCTTTTATTTTAGCAGTGTTTTTTTCCATTAACCTTTTAAACACCAAGTTAAATCCCATCTGCCATTTGCTGGCATTATTAGGAGCTCACCCTATTTTCCACATTAGCAGGATAAGGGTTAATGCCCATTTATTTTTATCCGTGGGCTTAGCACAAAGCTGCTTCTGTATATGCTTTAGTCTTCCTAAAGACCCGGGCCTCCACTTCGTATCCTGTCAGTCTTAGAATTATCCTCTTTGAATGTTTTCATTCACTTCGAAATTGAATTCCTGTGTAGTGCTTCCTTCTCGCGTTTTGCAGCTATTCTTATTCTTACCTTTGACATGAACTTCAACTCTGTTAGTCAAAACACACAGTCTTCCATTCTGTGCCATTTAGCGTAGGGTAAAGGGTAAAGTAACCCAGTCCCTAAGGGTTCCAGGAAGTTAGGGCTCCGGATGATAGGAATTGAAAATGAAAAGACTGCAAATAAAGATATAAATCACCTTTATTCACAAAATAACTGAAATAATACTCATACAAAATCATTTACAGGCTGTTTTTATCCTAAACACAACTAAAGTTTTTAGAGTTTCAAGGTGTACAACTCCTGTGTGAATTCGGTGGTGGGATAATCTTGTGTTACACAGAAGAGATACATGCATATATACGAACACATACACGCCGTGTAGAGTGAACTCCAGTGGGATGAACGTTATATAGATTTTCAATCAAATAAGCCAGCTGGCGCAAATATCTCTAACGTCTCATGAATATAGAATTACAGTCATACAAAATGCAAGTCGGTCCCCCTGTCCCATGGGTAGCTTTACGCAACTCGTAATTGTTTTATATAAAGACTCCTCACATAACAGCAACCTGTGATTCCCCTGCCTTTCATATGAAAACTTTCATCAAGTTCCCGACACGGCCTCTCACCTCTCAGCAGAATCGACGTAATATCTTGCAGAACCTCACCTTCTCTCTCTCCGTGGGCCGTCCGTCTCAACATACAGGTACTGAATAATTTCCTACCGAAGTTAACATAAAAAATCAACACGATGAATTGATTCTTACATTACTGGAACGTTTCTACCCTGAACATAAAAGCAGTCTTCTGGGAGTCTGTTGCTTTAATATAAAAACATTCTTCTATGAGCTTGTTTCTTTGAAGATAAATGCATTCTTCTGGGAGTTGTCTTCCTTGCAGATTAAAGGAGTCGTTTGGGAGTCTGTTGCTTTAAATATACGTAAAAGCATTCTTCTAGGAGCTTCTTTCTTTGAAGATAAATGCATTCTTCTGGGAGTTTTCCTCCTCGCAGATAAAAGCAGTGTTCTGGGAGTTTTGTACCTAAAGACAGAAGTAGTCAAATTACGTAAACTGTAGGCACTCTGATAGCAGCCATCTGGAAAGACTGCGGTTGAACCCGAAGATACCTCAAGCCAGGGTCAACCTTCAGATATTTTAGCTTTACGGATATACGTGACTTAAATTTATTTATTCAATATATTAATCCACAAATGCACTGAATAAAATGAAAATCATAAAATAAATACATAACAATGATATCTAGACTAGCATGTTGAACTTGTATTCCTTTGTTCTATTAGACTCCTTAAAGATGGCACTCCGGTGCCGAAACATCTACGAATTTGATCCTTGTCATGAATTGTATTTTATGATTCGTATTTTGTGTATTTTATTGGGTGTATTTATAGGTTAATATGTAAAAATGTGTAATATGTAGTATGTAAAAATATGCACGTTATGAGTAACATAAAATCAGTTGTATTGTTTATTTAATTTTACTCTTAGGAATTCGAATGACAGGATGAATAATGAGTAATTGAAAGAAATCTGAAAGGAAACAGCCGTGTTCTCGTTTGAAGAATTCTCACGGCATTTGCCGGAAGTAACTGACGGAAAAAAGAAAAGTATCTGTTCTATAAGACAACAAAAGTCTCAATCAGGATTACCAGTCTGCGGGCTGCTACCTCACACACAGACAAGGAACGAGTGCTGTGATTTCTGGTATGTATCGAGTATTTCATGACATCATATCAACGTATAAACGTACAGCAGACATGCTCAGTCTTCCATGTGGTACGGGAAACTTCGGAAAAATTTGGTCTGCATGCGGGAAACATGAAATTCATTTAACAGAACGAAGAATAAAAAAAGTGTACATTTAACTATATGTTTAATTTTATCTGTGTATTTGTTTATATTTTATGTGGATTAAAATATGATAACAATGAAAAAAAAAAATTTTAACAATCGTAAGTCAGAACCTAGGCGAAAGTGAGGCAATTTTTAGCATACTTTACTAAAGGAATCAATAATGTAATTATGTCTCTATAAATAAACAGCTCATGAATTTTGAAACGTGCTTCCTTGTTCTGTCTCGGCTGTGCCAGGGAAAGGGTTAAAAGACGTTTCTTCGTTTCAAAAGCCTTTGCGGGCAACATAACGGTCTGTCGCAGGCACATGTTTGCCGTGACCTCTGTATTGAGCGGATCTGGCATAGAATGTAATGTGAAGGGATATGATGAACGTAACGTTACAATACTCAGCAAAATTACGTATAAATAATTTACGTTTTGTGAAACAACAGAAATAAAAATTGGGGAAAGGAGACGAAACTTTTCTCATTCTTAACCCTCGGCAATGTATGAAATTAAATGGCCAGCTTCACGTTGCACTGACCTTACCCCTGAATAAAGAGGTCTTGATAGCCACTGTAGATCCAGAGTCTTTCCTGCGCCTTTCCCCACCGCTAACTGCCGAACATAATAACGTATAACAAGACTGCAAATTGTAAAGGACGATAGCAAGAATATCAAAGTGTTCGTAAGATGGTAAGCGCTCTGTGTTCTATTATTAACAACGTATTAAATCCAGGTCTGAGGTAACATTCGGAATGCTGGTAACTCATCCTGAGCGCTGGGAGTTATTTCTGAGGCCTGGTAGCTCCTTGGCTTAAATAAAATAGCCAGACCTTTATATTTGCTTGAAGAATTCCTCTTTGTTTTGACACAATGAAAGCCTTAATATGTTATTAACTTTGCATATTTCTTTTTCGTCACACAGGTTTACATAAGCATGGGCCGGTTCTTGTAAATGTGTGTTCCTAATTGCGAATTATTACTACGTAATTCAGAATTCAATATTTGTTTGTGAAGTAAAATATTTTGCTTTATCTTTAATTCTAAGGATCATAATATCTTTGCTAGTTTGTTGAGCAATTGGTGAAGTATTGGGTATTTCTATTTTAGCATAATTGGACCCAGTTTTCTTGTATAAATAGTGCTTATTAAAACAAATGTTTGCATTAATATTTAGTAATTTTATTTCATAATTCTGACCTCATTGCTACCTGCCCACTTGTTCGTTATGTGAAACAAACAAAGGGAAATGCATCAACCAGACGCCAACATAATATTAGAAGTTACCTGGGCAAATCCCATTAATAGAGCCAAGATCGTTAGGAAGATGCTATTGCACTGTAACGCCAACATTTATTTTAATGACACTGATCTAGAGCCTAAAACTAGCATTGATGAAATGTCTTTTGTGGCTATTTCGTGGGTGCTGAACACGAATATGATATTAAGAATTGTTGTTTAGCTCTTGTTTCGAAGATACATGAGGCTGTGTTCATGTACAGTGCGTTCCGATTTCAAATTAGGCATTGAGTCATAAATGACAATCACGGGTGACTAACCATGTGACTAGTGTACATGAAAAGGTCATCAATCATGGGTGACTAACGCTGTGACTACAGTAAGGTCACATGATAAGGTCATTACATCAGCCGCCAGACTGCCTCAGTTTCAGTCTGTAGAAGCACAGCTGTAGGAAAGGATGTCTCGCTCTTGTGTGAACAGTGCGGACCTGTTCTATTATGTGTTTGGGGAAGTGATGTTAGCGTCACAGAGGCGTTCTATAATGTCTCTGATCAAGAAAGCCTACCATGTGTAAATTGGGTGACCAAGACAAGAAGTGGGCGCCGCACATTGTGTGAAAATCGTGTGAAATACGTCTGGGAGGCTGGATAAATCGTAAGGGAATGGCAATGCCGTTTGCCGTTCCAGTGGTGTGGAGGGAACCCTCAAAACACAGCAGTGACTGCTACTTTTGCTTGACACCTCCTGTGACAAGTGGTATGAACAGAAAGAAGAAGCAGAGAATTTACTACCCAAATATACCCTCTGCCATCAGACCTGTGCCTCATGGGGAAGATCTGCCCATGTCGGAGCCACAAAAAGAATACAATTTGAATTCGGAGATGGAAGAGGAAGACACGGAGAAAACAGGTTCTCACAAAGAAAAACCTACAGATCCAGACTTTCAAGGTCCAGCATCTGAGTCACCTCGCAAACTTACACAAAACGAACTGAATGATCTAGTACGCGATTTGGAGCTGCCAAAGGTAAAGACCAAATAGCTAGCATCCAGAATTAAACAATGGAAATATTTGGATGAAGGCGTGAAAATGAATCTGAATCGTTATCGCCAAAAAAATCTGGAAGAATTCTTCACCATGAAGGGCACTCTAGTGGCATGCAAAGATGTGGATGGCTTGTTTAAAGCGTTAAACATGAGCCACTGCTCGGATGAATGGAGGCTATTCATAGATTCGTCCAAAGTCAGTCTTAAAGCTGTTCTTCTGCACAATGGGAATGTGTTACCTTCCATTCCTTTTGCACATGCATTTGGAATTAAAGAAAGTGATGATAGCATGAAGCAGTTACCGCAATACATAAAGTATGACACATACGTGCAAGTGGAACATTTGTCCTGACCTGAAAGTCATTGCACTTTTGCTTGGACTGCAGCTCGGGTACACTAAATTTCCTTGCTTTCTGTGTGAGTGTGACCACAGAGACAAGGCACATCACTATGTCAAAAGGATATGACCACTTTCTGAGTTCTTATCTGTACTTCTTTCCGGAGAACCGTGGTTATGTGAGTGACGAGCACGGTGATAGTTTCCACCAGGACATTGCAGCAATGGGGGGCAGATACAAAGGGAAATGGAGCCCATCAATGCTTGCTGATTATTGGTGGACCTTGATGCGTGATTCTCCAAATTCAACGTTCAATCGGCAGGCGAAGAAGGCCCGATTGCACTAGAGCTATACGCAACCTTCGACTTATGACGTAGTACAGGTAAGAGACGATAGCTCGAAAACCGTAGCCAATGAAGCGTTTTTATTATGATTTTCGTGTTCAGCACCTCAATTTACATAAGAATTGGCACAATTCGTTTCTGCTTGTCGGAAAAATTGAAACTTTGTATATCAGTGTTTATGCCAAAAGGAGGTACAAATTATGCTAAAATAAAAATACCGACTGCATCACCAGCTGACCGCTATACTAGCAAAATATTATGACAGTTATAATTAAATTTACAGTAAGGTTTTTCGATTTCAAAAAGCAATGAGTGAATTGTGAGTACTGAAATATACATTGGCAGTTAGCAACACGCCTTTATAAGAACTGGCGTGCACCAAAGGAAAGCTTAAAATGTAAAATAGAAAATGTGAAGAAAAAGATATATACAACAACTAATAAGAAAACAGCCACAATTCGAAGCTGTCCTATTACCCGTATTTAGTACGGAATGAAGCACAGCGTTAAACTTTGTCTCCACTGTCCATACACAAATTAATGTGCTACTGAATCAGAGGTGCAAGTCAATTACAGTCCAGTGGGTGCTTCTGTTTCCAGTAAAGCTCTGGAGCCAGTAAGATGTATCATTCCCACCAGATCTTGCGCGATGTTAAGGACTTCATGTATCTTCTAGCACCTGTTAAAAGAAATCGAATTCCTCCCCCTCTCCCACCTTCCAGAGAGCCAGTAAATAACCATCAAGTAAGGCGTAAGCCAGTAAGGTGAGGCGATTTCTTCAGGGTTTAAAAACTTAGATTAAAAAACCCACGTTTGTCTTATATTTTTACGGACATTTTTATAATTTATTTTAATATGTGTCTTAATACATATTCCTGTAACAGTCTGCTCAGTCTTCTATAATTTTACTTCTTCACTTAGGCAATATCATTGGATAGGTGCATTATTCACCGTATCCACACGACCCCAATGGACACAGCAAAGACACAAAAACCCACGTTTTACCGTAAACCATACCCCTGTCCTCTAACCCGTGACTAGTCTCTTTACCGAGTGACCAGTCCTGGCCAGCGAGGACCCTCCTGGCTTGCATCAATGTCAGTTGATTCTTGCCTGTTCAACAAACTACGCTCACACAGTCCGTCTTGAAAAGCTGCCATATTCTCAGAGTTTCAAAGAATTCTGCACCTTGCGTGGAACCCAAAGGTTCGGTACCATACACACATCGGCCTACCAACTATCCTTGAGCCCAATGAATTCATTTCCCAACCTCACAGCTTAACCCTTAACGTCCATCTATGGGTTCTTATTCATATGGCCCCTTTCTTCATATTTTCCACTAAAATTCCGTATGAATCTCTTACTCTTCTCATTCGTTCTACATTCCAAGCATATATCTGTTTGTTTTGTTGATCGTCATAATGTACAGGTCTTCATTCAAGAGAACAAGTGACACAGCTTCTCATCATGCGCTTTTCTCCAACCTCCTGTCACATCTCCCTCCTACGACCCAGTATTCTCCTTACATCCTGTTCTTACACACATGTAACATATGATTGTCTCTTGGAGTTGTAGATCAGGTTTCACCTCCTACACAACAAGACAAAATTGCAGTTTTGAACAATTTAATTTTACGTCTTTGGATACCAGACGGGAAGAATAGAGATTTCGAACAGAATCACAAAATGTAATGCCTGAATTTAATATGACTTTTTAGTCGTGTTTGCAATTCTGATTTATTGATACCTTCTTAGATATGCTTATTGGAACCCTGGCACATTTCCAAATATTTTATTATCTATTCTTATGTTATGATTTGCTATGCATTCGAAACATACAGTATATGTACTATATCTTCATGCAAAACTTCGAAGAATTTTTTTTATAAATTTTCCAAATATTTTCAGTTATAATAAAAAGAAAGTAACCTATACTACATTCTTTAATAACAGGAGGTCAAAAAAAGCTGCAAATTGTGAAGCTTTAGTTCCTGTAGATCAGTCTAGAGTGTCGCAAATTGCTTGGCTCACTTTGTTACGAATTGCTGGCATGTTCAATTAGCCTGCACCACACCTACGAACTGTGAAGAATGCCTTCCTTTAACCAGCATAGTCCTGTTATAAATGTCTAAGTCTGTGTGGAGCAACCTTTCATTCCACGAGGATCATTTTAAAACCTACAAACCCTGCGCGTAGCTCAAACTTATTGTTAGCAGTAAAAGTCTTATTTTTCAGGGAAAAATTATTTGATATTCTGTGATAAAAGTGTGAAATTATTATTAAATGTTCTTAAATTTGACAGAGCAATGAATTGTATTTAATTTTTAGGGCTTTATTATTTTCTAAGAAAGAAAAAACTTCAGTAAAAACTTTCCTCCTTTTTAGTCATTTATATGCTGTTAAGAAGTACACGGAATTTGAATCGATATACTTATAACTAAAATACGCTGTCACTAGTTCTTCCTAGAGCCAACCTAGATTGGAAAGTGTAAGGGTGATTTTGGAGTTGCAGCTCCGAATTTTTCTCATTACCCCTATTTGAAAGTTTCCAACATAAGACGTTTTCCCATGCTATATACACGAATCCCGATGGAACATAAATATTCGTTTACCAGATTTAACTAGGCTTGTGAGTTTCACCAAATCACTAAAATGTTATCCTTAATTCTAACGAGGAACATAAGTTGTGTTCGAAATTGCAACTGGCACTAGACTTAAGTCTGGAGAGCCTGTGGTTGCCCATCAGTCGTTTAAACACTGGGGTGCAAGTACCAGTACTTGAGCTTGACATTCCTTGAAGCTCTGCCAGCATAATGACTTCAATCTGTAAGGTCTGAGAAACCCATTCAGTATAAAAATAAGGTTACGTGCTGAACGATGGGCTGGAATAGCTCAGTCGGTATAGCAACTCGCTACGGGCTGGACGGTCCGGGGATCGAATTCCGGTTGGGGCGAGGTTTTCCGCACACATCCAGGTCGGCCCTGGAGCCCACGCAGCCTTCAGTACTACCCGATGTTTTCCGGGAGTAAAGAGGCCGCGGCGTGGCTTCGACCATCCACCCCAATAGTGCCCAGGTTAAAGAAAGAGTAGAGCAATACTTCTATTTCGCCTGTGAGCCTTCGTGGCCTGTTGTAGTGTGATTTACTCTTATGTGTTGAAAGACCGGGCAATCAGCATATTTTCTTCTCCATAGCATCCATAGGCCTACCGGTTTTTGGTCCTGACCACTTACGTTCATCCAAAACAGAGGTTATGTATGAGTGGAACTATACCTCCACTCCGCCGTACGCCTTTACATTCCGGTGTATAATTAAGCGCATGAGAGCTCCACGTTTATCTTTACCAATGTGCTGTGTTGCAGTGTGGAGCGTTGCGCTGGACTTGAAGGGACCCCTGTTCATACAAGAACCCCCTCATCGTGTGGAGTTTTCAAACAGTTCAGGGGGTCGTGTGGACTGCTCTGCACATGGGAGCCCCCCGCCCGAACTGGCGTGGAGTTTGGGGGACGGTACTCCCGTAGTACAGATCCCAGACTTACGTCTAGTGCATCCAAATGGCTCCCTGGTGTTTCCGCCCTTCCCAGCGGAACATTACCGCCATGATATCCATACGGCTCTCTACCGCTGCAAGGCACAGAACCAGATGGGGCAGGTTGTCAGCCGTGATGTTCACGTGCGGGCAGGTGAGTAGCTACGAAGCTATTTTAATTCATACCAATAACAGTGGTTGTGTCCTGTTTAATTCTTTTTGGTATATATTTTTGAAGAAAATCCCAAAAATTGAGATAAGAAAGAATCAGATCCCGGAAACCCGAAATTTTGTCATTATACGCGTATGATGCGATATATAAGACAGTATTCCCTAAAACAGTATGACTTAAAATAGATAATTCTGCATAAAAAAGGTTGTTTTTAAATATGAGATGTGCTGAAAAGTGACACCTCTAAATTTTAACACTGAAATGGGTAAACATTTTTAAGGAAACCAAAACGTTTTTCTTCCTTTCACTTTATTGGCCTCCACACACTAATTTCTCCACATAATCACCTTTGCACTATACATACTTTAGCCATCTTCGAAGTCGCTTCGCAACTTCATCACGATATAATTATGCATTTGGGTGAAGAAATCAAAAGTCAAACGCTCTCTTGACTTCACCAGCCGTATAGTGGTTTCCTCCAAGATAGTCCTTCTGCTATGGCAGATGATGAATTTCTGACGCGCCAAGTCAAGACTGTAGATATGCTGGGTGTTTCAAAGACGGTGAAATCAAGGAGATGAATCTCTGCAGTCGTTCTCACACTGGTGTGCAGTTGGGCTTTCTCATGTCGAAGGCGAGACTGCTCAATATCAGAGCGAATTCTTCGAAGTCGTGCTTTCAGCACACGATTTCGGTGAGCCTCGTCCGTTGCAGTTCATGGTTTCCCGCGCCTTTCTTTTAGCTCGGATTCGGAGAGACCTGTTCAATCTTTCCATCACGAGCACGAACAACCCAATATCGAAAAGTATTGATGTCTACATATACCTGTCCATAAACTTCCGTTCGCCGATGAATGTCGACCGGAGGCACGTTTTCTGCATTCAGGAACTCTATCAATACACGCTGTTTCATCGCACTGACATACTCGCTTTACACTCCGCCATGTTTACAAGCACAGATCACGGCCCTGTAGAGGCAGATGTTTAAAGTACGTGCGCCCGGTTAGGGAAAGTCTAAAGAATTGAACACAGTTTAGTTTGGACCCTTTTATGAGTTTCTCTTAAGTAAAGAAATAAAGCGGCATTACTTTTCAAAACCCCACCGTATCAGCTACACTCTATGAAGCTATACAAGAAAGGAAATAAGCTTATAGTCCAACTTCAGGGCTTGAACGGGTGTCAAGTGTTATGAGTTGCTCATTCGGTTGTGTTAATATGCAAGAAACCAATAAAAGTAACGGTCGAATACAACATGTATTTTTAACCACCTGCTACGTGTTTAGGCTTTACAGGTGTTACCGGCATTTCAGGTTCAAGTCCTGAAATGGACTGGCGATTCACTTTCAAACCCTGAACGGGCTTCCTTGAGATAAATTCCTTTGGCTGTAAATGACCTAACTAGATAAAACAGAAGGAGTGTGTGAGAGCTGTTAAGACATTCAAAACCTTTTGCTTGGGCAGAACATCCATCACCTGTCAAGTTGGTAGTTGTTTTGCAGCTCGGTGTTTCTGAGTGAAACCCAAGACTTTGAAACTTTTGAGGACGTAATTCATTCAGTAGGAAGTGCCAGTGGGCAAACCCCCTAAATGTCCCTTTAATGTAGTTTGGGTTGTACTGCCGTGAATTAGCGCAGCCAATGAGATTTGACTTTCCAAAAAATTAAAATCGGCCTATGGGGTTTTCTAAATTTGAATTTCGGCCAATAGAATCATTTCAGTACATGGGGGG
>Ga0268261_10002576_pt1 | contig 13042 bp, 7 predicted proteins | sample TergutNc150P1_FD_190353 | JGI IMG/M metagenome (GOLD analysis project Ga0268261, IMG submission 190353) | Nasutitermes corniger P1 segment gut microbial community from laboratory colony in Florida, USA - Nc150 P1 (SPAdes) (version 2) | ecosystem: Host-associated > Arthropoda: Insects > Digestive... | reverse complement strand
GTCTGTTGTGAGTGTCGTGTGTTGTCAGGTAGAGGTCTCTGCGACGAGCTGATCACTCGTCCAGAGGAGTCCTCCCGACTGTGCTGCGTCGTTGTGTGTGATCTAGAAACATCAAGAATAGGTGCTGCATATATATATGACATTAGAAGCCTAAGGGTTAATCGTTTAATCCTTATCCTGCTAACGTGGAGAAAATGGTGAGCTAATAATGCCAGCAAATAGCAGATGGGATTTAATTCAGCGTTTAAATGAGTTAAAATTGTTAAAAACCCCGGGAACAGGCGTTTAAACAATTTAAATGACCCCGTCCTCAATGTGTTAAGATGCATTATGCTGTAAATTGGTAAACTATAGTTTCATAATTCATGTATGTGAGTTTTAAATGTGAATGCTGCTGTCTCAAACATGAATGAGTAAAACTGTGGCAAGTAAACCTGAAGTTTGTAACATACTGTTTTTCTTTTCTTTCCTGAAATATAAAATGGGGTCATGCTATAACACAGTCTAATTAGGACCAGTGCTTTTTAGGTGTAATCTGCAAAGTAAAAGAGGGGCACCTTGTGAAGAGACCTTGTCTGCCATGACCTATTATCAGCAACTAAACCATTTACTGGATTTTCATGAAATTTTGTATAGAAGTTCTCTACAAAAAGTTGTCAAACATGAGTTTTGTGAAAATTAGCCGAGTAACACTTATACTTTACCTAAAGGTGTAAATGAATCTCTACCTGTAGTTTCCATATTTCTTGACCAATTGGTTTGTAACTCGATGTAAGAGATATCCACATAATGCCACTGGTAGTTATGTGTTTCTTGAAAATTGGTGCTGTGAATGCAATTTTGCCCACATTTTCTACATTTTTTAACCATGTGAGGGGGAAAAAATTAGGTACACATTTCCACACAAATGTACTGAATTATTATGAGCATCATGAAAATTGGCATCTTTCCTATGGGAAAAAATGAAGTTACACTTACATGTATACCATGGAAGTGTTTGATACTTTGAAAGAAAAGAATGCTTTGGTAATGTCTGTGTACTATGTCACAGAGTATACCACTTAGTCTCAATTTCACAGACAAAAAGTTGGCATTATGTATCAAACATAACAAAGTACTTTTTTAAACCTGCTTTTTTTTCTTTCATAGAAAACATGTGCTGGTAATGCATACTGTAGGAAAGAAGGCACTAGATACAATATAGTTGCATCTTGGAACCCAGATTTGGACTGTGACTTCGTATCATTATAAGCAGTCACAAAAATGCAGTCATGTGATATGGACTGCCCTCTATCTCATAGAGGAAATATTATATAAAGCTTCTAACAGTGATGAATTACATGTTCTGTATTGCTGAAACTTAAAACCACATTCCATTCTTCAAAAGGTCATACAGACTGACAGTTTTGCTGTGAAATCAGGAGTTACAGCACTTTCTGCTTTAAGGAAATACCAGTTTCAGATCTTGGCCACGAGACTAGCAAATATAAGCTTCCCCTTCCTTATGGCACAGAATCAAAACTGGAATAATGATGATGATTGAAACTGAAATTGGTACACAGATGTCTCTGTATAAGGCCATTAAAATGGTTTTCAGGGTTGCTAAATAGTCTGGCCTGCCTTCCTTTTCCCAGAAATCTTAGGTTTCCTCCATCCACACTGCCTACTATAAAATACTAAACCAAGAAGTATAATACATGATCTTTACTTTTGTGGGACGTTGCACATTATAAATTTGCAGCTTGTTACCCATGTGTGGAGACATCTTCGATTTATGCTGCACAACATCCAAGAAAGTGAAGACTTCAACTACACCGTGGCAGAAGCCTAAAATTTCATGAGTATAGTACAACCTGGAGGGAACAGTACTCCATGCTTGGCAGCAGTCTGGATTAGCAAGGCAAAAATATCTGCTGATAAGTCAAAAAATAAATGTTAATCATATACTGCAAGACAGCACTTAACAGTCACTCCAAGTCACTGTTCTGTGTTTGTACATGGTTCAGGTCATTTATGTTGCGAGGCAAAGCAAGACATCATTTCTGTTGCATCTTGCAATGTTACTATGACAAATTTCTCAGAGCCAACTAACTTATAATGCACATCTAACAAGGACTCTTTTGATGTATGCAGCATGACCCACATAAAGTCATTTTCTTTGTCACTACTAGTGTTTACATTAGCATCATGTCAGTGCTCACACAAGCATGTCTGACACATACATGAAAAATTTTTCGTTTTAAAATTAGCTAAGATAATTCAAAGTATATCAACTAGTTCTAAAACATGTTCTTTTTCCCAACCACTTCTACTTTGTCAAGTTAGTGTCTCTGAACTTCCAGATTTATCATTTTCTGAAACTAGCAATGGAATGCCAAGAATACAGTTCTGTAAGAATTTCACTGCTCAAGCTGGTTAATTTTGTTCTACTTAACCCAAACATCATTACCTCAGTAGAACAAAATATTCATGCTCCTTATGTTTTTCCAAGGAATTTTTATGGACATATTACATAATCCATACCTTCACCAGATATAAAGTATGAATGTAATTGTTGGTACAACTAATAACAAAAACTCTTAGAGAAATACTTTATTTTGTATATGCCATTTTTTTTAAATATGAGAAACAGCACTAACAGATGTTAAAGAGCTCTGTAAAATTAATTTAATTCAAAATAAAATGAGTAATTACATTATAATTAAATCTCTCATATGAAAGATGTAAAATATACAACTAAAAGAACACACATAATTGACATTCTTACATTAAAACTGATACAAAACATAAATCATTGTATTATATGTGTGATGATTATATAAGGTCATGATCAGTTAGCTGCATATTCTCACAACCATAGCTCAATAAAGAGCCAGCACACCAAATTACAATGACAGCAGTATACAGACAACTAAATTATGTAAGAGTGTATCACTGCACCAGGTACTTGTTAACTGGCAGCAGTCTCTCTCTCTCTCTCTCTGCCTGTAAGTACATTTGCAGGAAATGTGATGTTGACAAATACAGTCTGAACTGCCTACCAAATGTAGGCATTAAAAATATATTTCTGTAAAGTATATGGCTCAGTATCACCTTATATTTCCACCAATGTCAGTAGGTTATGAAACTGTTTATTACTTTCACTACAGTTGTCAAATTTTTTAATACTGACAAATGTTTATGTCTGTATACTTGGGCAGAGGTAATGCTAATATGTTTGGCATGTTTATGAACATTAGTCTGAAAAAACTTAGAGACAAAGCATGACTAAAACTTGTTCACATTGGTACTTACACCTTCTGATACCGACAGTTGTTCCCTGGCTTGAATCGGCCAGGGAACTGAGCAGTCCATTTTCTGTGTACTTACAAAATACTAAGCTTACTGTGTAGTCTAGTTACTTTATGCTGCCCCCATTGGTTTACTCCTACCCTGAGCCTCTTTCTCCCCTGTACTATACTAGTAACTGCTTTTCCCATGCAGCTTATTCTTCCACACTCAAGGTTGGGGCAGCAGGTTCCTCCAAACCATCAATGTGTACTACCAGACTATAAGGCATCACAATCACTGCCATGAGAACCTCAAACCTACTACTACAATCCTGTAAGTACACAAGTTCTTTAGTCTGTATTATGTGGAAACAATCAATGGCAGGGAGAGCTGCTTAACTGCAATGAAACATTTGGAATATATGCTGTTTAGGCCAACCACTTGTACAGAGTAAGTTTTAGAACAGTTGTTGCTGTCATCTGCAATAAACTGACATTCAAGACCCACTACTGTCGACACATCCACCTATCCTTCTCATTTTACAATTCCTACCACAGGGATGAATGCTCTTAATTAATTATGGTAGGCAGAATGGACATGAGGTTGAGGTGCATGGCATAGCTCAGTAATGTTGGAGGCACAGATATTGTCTTCAAGGTCTTTATGAGTATGCAGTCACACAATGATATACAAACTACTGACAGGACAGCATTGTGGAAGGTCATAAAGATGCTGCTGCTGTTGTTATCATCATCATCATCATCATCATCATCATCATCATCATCATCATCATCAAATATGTAACTGGAGTACACAGGTCTTGACAGTTTGTTACAATAAAATGTGTTGGAGAAAAAGAGGCTGTCCTTGGTACACAAATATATCAATATAAGAACATAAAAAGAAGACATTAAAAATAAATTAAAACATGAATTTCAAAAGTGTGCATTCTGTTGGTTTACATTACATAATTATATCACAATTTACAGTACAAAAAACAAAGTTCGCTAATGCTCAACAGGCAACACAAATATATCAATACAAGAACATAAAAAGAAGACACTACGAATTAAATTAAAACATTAACTTGAAAAGTGTGCATTTTGTTGGTTTACATTACATAATTGTATCACAGTGTATGGTACAAAAAACATTAAGATCTCCCATTATATCAGCATTTTATGTTGCAGAAGGGACATTTCTGGCAGATGTCTTCAGCTACTGTAACTGATCAAACAAAAGAGGGCCTTCTGTATTTGGTTGAGGAGTCCTTAGTGGACATGGCATAATCTTCATAATTTAAAAGTGACTACAATTTCTCTAGGATCAAATGCCCACAGAGAGCATAGCTCACAAAGTTGTGTATGACTTCATGTCAAGAGGTTAATAGCCCAATCTATTCTAAATTTAGGGTCCACTAAAACTGTCAAAAGTGAATACTGCATCTGTACAAACATAATGTCCAAATGGCCTGGTTTCATGGAATGAATAACATAACTGTGGTAACCTGACAGAAACATGTAAAGCTTGAGAAGTAATGGGGTTTGATTTGCAAATTAGGAAGAAAACAAAATTGCACTAACAAACATCTGCTTGTTGTATTTATGGGCGATTCCCTGGCATATGAATTTTATGTGCCCAATATTAAACCTGGCCATATTCACATGGGATGCTGTATACGCCCAGCACTTTTAGTCCTAACACATCCCTGACAGGTGGAAGGTAACTGTAGATTTTCCATGGTGGTAGAGAGACACTTGTGATGTTGTATTTGGCCAGCATTCTGCTGAGTCGGCCATATGCTATCTGGGTGTAAGGTATGAATGCCACCAAGGTGTGTCTTTCGTTGGTCTTGGCGGTCCATGTTGCAGGTTTAAGGGCTAATCTTCTTTGAAAACGGTGGTGAGAAACCTATATGCTGGTTCCGATATGTACATGACACCTTCGTCATCTGGCCCCATGGCTGAGAAAAGCTGACAGGATTTCTGAAGCACCTGAATGGATTTCAAATATTCAATTCACAATGGAAAATGGAGGTCTCCTTCCATTTTTGGATATTGACATCTACAGGGAACTGGATAGCTCTCTAGTCACAAAGTCTATCGGAGGCCCACCCATACCAATCTTTATCTACACCGGGATTCACATCACCACCCTGAAAACAAACAATCAGTCCTGGCTTCCCTGATCCACAGAGCCAAAGCTCTTTGTGATAAGGATTCCCTTACTCAAGAATTGGAATTTCTCACCAGGATTTTCCAGAAAATGGTTACAGCCCCCAGCAGATACAGCCCTTAAACCTGCAACATGGACTGCCAAGACCAACGAAAGACCCACCTCGATTGCATTCATACCTTACATCCAGACAACACATGGCTGACTCAGCAAAATGCTGGCCAAATACAACATCAAAAGTGTCTCTCTACCACCAAGGAAAATCTGCAGCTACCTTCCAGCTGCCAAGGATGCATTAGGATTAAGAATGCCAGGTGTATACAGTATCCCATGTGAATGTGGCAAGGTTTATATTGGGCACATAAAACTCAGATGCCCGGGGAATCACCCAAAAGAAAGAATACAACATTCACAACATGGTGAAAGTTTGAAATCAAGAAACATATGCTTTCTTCCAATTTTGTCTTTGCTTTTGCTTTGTGGAAAATGTTTAAAGTTTGTTGATTTTCAGGAAACTGCACTCTGAGCAGTAATTCACTACAAGTGGCAACTGGCTTATCAAGACATCCACAAACCATGGACCTATCCTAATATAAATCTATTTATCCTCCATATTCCTTACTGTGCATGTTTTCCAAGATAAATCACCACATAGTGGATGAAACCACCTCTCTTTACATTCAGACATGTGTTCTGACTGATAAGCTTTGATAGAATTGCATGTTAAGGACTCATAAATATGCACTTAGGTAAACAAATATTCTTTCAAACAAAACTGATTAGGGGCTGTCAATTTGCTTTAAAGTTTAAATGTATGTTAACACACAAGAAATTAAATATTCACTAGAGCAAAGATGTTCTGAGCATGTATTACATCAATGGTTTGTAGTCTCTGGCCACTATATTGACTGTACTGTCCCAGCTCAATATACCCATTTAGCATAACTGAATCCTCACTCTGACTGTGAAAATGGAGGCAACAAACTTCTCTGAAGAGCTGGTATCCACCTATGAGACTGTGGTATAACAACCCACAACTCCTCATTTCAAACTATCATCCAGTTTCCTTTTCTAAAGTATGTCACATATCCTGGCTGGATAGTAACTCTCCAGTGTTCTCTGTGTTCATCAGATTCTCTTGAGAAAAAACTAGAAATATCTCTATATCTCTTCAAGTCTCTCAGGAGCAGCTCAGCTGGGCTCTTTCATTCTTTCCCACTTTGCAAGAAATGACACTACATCACACTACAGTTCAATCCCACAGCATGCACAATGAATGTTAGCAGCCAGAGAGCCCAAACACAAGTGTTTTCAACCTTAGGTTTGCTATTTCAATTTCAAAATTCTCACAACTGGTGAGTTTTTGGTGGGGGAAAGGTGAAACATCCATTATATCTGGCATCTGAGCAGCTGTGAATAAGAATAAACCAACAGAAAACAGAACTCTTGAGTGCAGTATACTTTAGGTACTAGTAATCCATTTCATTGGTCACTGTCTAACTTCATTATTATGTTTGAGACTTGTGATGTAAAAATTAAATGATCTTGGTACTAAAGGGTACTTTTGGATTTTAGACTAGAGAACAATAACAAAAATCACTTTGGCTTTCATTTTTTGTTTCATCACACACAAGCTACACTATTCATAAATATATGCTTGCAGTAGTAATTCTCTTGCCTCCTTCACATTTCCACTTTGATGTGGGATGTCTTAAAACCAAGCCTCCCTATGCAATGCTTTCTAGAGCTTCTCTTCCATTTAAACCCATATTGTTTCTTCAGCTTACTTTAGTACTAGCAGAGTTAAGTTAAATATTTTTCTTAATCTGAATATACTTTTATATTTTTCCAACAATCAGTGATGAGGTCAGGTTGGGTTGCATAATTTTACAGTAAAGTGAATATACACTAAAGAAGATAATGAAGAGTTGTTCCAAAACAAAGCATAATCCCATCAACAATGTCAAGACCTGCTACCAGTTTACACCAATTTAATGGCTCATTCCTCTTTACAACCATATCATTAGTGTACATATATGTACAATGCACAGGAAAGAAGGGAAACTAAATGTAACACACATATACACTAATTTCGAACATGTAAGGTTGTTTTTGAAAGGTGGTAACAGTTCGAGTGTGGGCTTAAAATGCAGGTAAGCCACATATTTAATATTTTACATCAATAACCAGCCAAACGTTACCATCATCTCTACAACTCTAACACACACCAAACTCACTCACTGTATTACAGTCAACCTCTTTATAGTACATATTCTACAAGCTGAAACTGTGTTTATGAAATACTGGTCCATGTATGACCTACACATAAGATCCACTTCTGTCACATTATATATTATGGCTTATGGTGGTTCTAACATAAGATGTACATGATATGAGAAAACCACCATTAACTTCACCCATCTTCAGTAATTTGATATGAACAGTGGCCATATTTTACAACATCCTGGCAATATTTATTCAATAAAATTAAATGTTATAATACCCCAACCAACAATACAACAGGATTACAAATTATTGTCATGACTGTTCATAATGGTGATAGTACTGATGATACTGCAGGTTATTTAACCTAATTTATGCTTATGTGTGCAGTTCAGATCTTTGTGCTGGCCATTTAAGCAACGAGTATTGGGCAGCATTCCAACACCTGTCCTGCTGGATTTTCACCAATAAATATAATACTCACTTTAGTTATCCACATTTTTGTTCAGCCCTTTAATGAATAAATGGAAGGTGTTCTGCATCTGCAAGGCTGCAGGCAAGAACATAGAGGAAACCAAAGAATAAGTTAAGTTTTGCTGTTTGCTTAGGTACATTCTGAATTGTATCTGAGCGGCGAAACTGCTTTTCAATGCGGAAGGCTGCTGGCAAAGTGATAAGAGGTAAGAGAAACCAGGCAGTGTGACGCACACCAAGGACAACAAAAAGGATATATGGTGTGAACAGGAGGAATGCATACAGGACATGTGATGCTGTGTGGCCAATAAGGATAGCCAATGTGACAATGCCTGCATGGCGGTCACTCTCCATGTCTCGTGTATTGTTACTATGCAGAATAGCCTCTGTGTTCAGTGCTAGAGGGATTGCATAGTAAATAGTTGCCCACTCGACACGACCTGTCTGAGACATGAAAGCAAACAGGACCGATATTGGTCCAAAGATAATCAATATTAATACATCTCCCAGTGCAATATACTTCAGTCCAATTCCACCTGTGTACAAAAAAGAGCTGGACAACCCACCAAAATATACAAAAGCTAGGTGCTCCATCTTGGCTGGAGATATTCCTGCTAAGCATATAAAACCCACACAGCCAGCAGCATACAACATACCACCAAGTGTTGCAACTTCATCCTTGGAAAGAATATGGTCCACAAGGGTACGGTCATCACTCTTCCGGCCATCTATTCCTTTTATATAATCAAAGTAAGTGTTGACAACATTTCCAGCACCATGCACAGATACCACAGTGAATAACGTACACAGAAGTGTGAGCCAGCCGAAGTCACTTGTATTACTGCACTTGTAAGCCATGGCCGAGCCTAACAATGTTGGCATCACTGATGCACTGAAGGACCATGGTCGCAAAGCCAAGACATAGGAAGACAGTTTCATCAACTTTGGCTTGTCACTCACTGTAGTGCCGTCCTTCTGCACATTATTTACTTCTTCGCTGCCCATTGCAATCTAAGCAGGCACCTTTAAAAATTACTTAGATTACTTCATGGATAAGGTCATGTAGAGAACTAAAAAACTCACTCAGCCAGTCTGTATATTACATAACAATAAAATGTATTAAATAACTGGTCCACGTGCATTACGTAATATTACAATTAAAATGTGAAATATAATCTTGTATAAAACAGCGGAGTTAATCTCTGCATTACCTATGTCTAATCCCCAAAACTGCCCTTTTTTATTCCAGACACACAACTCCTTCACTGGAGGTTAGAACAGCATGGCAATACTTGCAGGATCCTACTATGAAAAGACAACAGTAGATAATACTTCAGTATTATTCAATCATGTATATACATTTCCATACAGTTCAGAACAGTGATCAGTGTCTAATCATCAAACTCAAATTAATTGTACGTAAACTATACAACTCAAATACTTTCACATACTATATGAACGACACCAATTATACATGAAACAAAATATCGATAACTATATACGCACAAAACATCACACCAAAATTCATCCGAGTAATCTCCTACGCAAATGATACAACATTTCAACTAAATATATTGAATATATACGCCATACAAAACCCTCGACAAAAACATCCTATAATATGTGGAAATGGATCTCAAATAGCATCGCACCAAAACAGAGAGCGAGATATATTCACAACGTCTACGAAGCTACCCAGTACACACAATTCCCACAAGCCCATATATTAGTCAATTTTTATTTTACATGTCATGTTTCATCTCTGTTATTTTATATTTTAATATATTATATTAATTATTCATTGGAAATGAATGTCGTAATTTTAAGGCGTTGTTAATCATATATTTAACTCTTTTAAGTAAGAGCCTGAAGATAGCTTGAAGTAAGCCGAAACATGTAGCTATGTTCTCTTAAATTTGTTTATATAATAAAGTTGTGTTAGACTAAAATTTATACTTCTATTAATCATTGAAAATACACAACGGGTATGTTTCACCTAAAAAATTAAAAAAAAAAAAACGACAGTAGATAATACTTCAATATTTCAGTGAACCTAGGCTTAATGAAGTATTTCTTCTTAGTACATTCTTTAATCGGACTCCGAGAAAATAACTAAAGTCATTTACGTATCAAAACTTTATTTGTGCGGGAAACGATGGTGACGTGTTTCTAATTTGTGAAACAAACGAAAGCGACGTAGAGGAATATTAATTCACGAACTTACACTGTTATCCGCATTTACTTTTAAGTTATAATCTTAACATTTAGCCTTATACTTCTCTTACTTCGTTCACACCTCACCATTGCAACTACTGAAACTCTCCAACAGGCTCGTCCATGTGAGAACTCTCAACATACTCTTCTTTAATTTCAATGTTGGTGACATTGTTTAATGTGCACACGATATTACACGAAGTGGGCCATGGTACCAACATGGCAACGTCTGTCACTAGTGAGACGGACGGCAACGTTGGAGGTGTTCTGGAAATTACGCCATATTGCAAAGTAGTGTAGTGCATACATTGTTGGGTAGGCCGTTGTTCGTGACCTCAGTGATAATTTTGAGGTTTTGATTTCGGCTGCACGTTACAGTAGAATTTTGAATATTAGTGGACGTGAGAATTTGGAGGAAACGATGTCACTCTTTGGCTCATTACTGGGTGATTTTGAGGATGATCCGTTTTTTGGGTAAGTTGAGTGCACCATTGCGTCAACGAACGTTTTGAATGACTTTTGATATGAATGTAGACATTAAGTTCAGTCGCGTTGTTATTTGTCGGAATGTTTTACTGCAGTGTGATGCGTGTTTGTGTTTTGAGTTCAAGTGGTAATTCACTTTCGGAGCGACCTGAGAAAATGTGGAAATTGTATTAAACGTTTAATTAAAATCCGGAGCGCTTAGTGGCACAAAAGAATAGATGTATAGCATGTGTTATTCCTGTTAACCTACTTGATTTGTTAATACACTGCTAAACATTCTGAATGCGGGGTTTGTGGCTTGCCTAGAGGTGTTGCCAGAGATTCTGGTGTTTTGGGATATTATCGTCGTGTTGGGTAAATCGTTTCCTACCTTTTGAAGGATTTTAGTGTCATCGTCTTCAGGGTCAGGCAGTGCAAGAAAAGTGGACTGCTTGGTCCTGAAGATGAAACATTGCAATCCTTTGAAACGTGTTACTATATTTACCCACCGACACAACGGAACTTACCAAAAGACTTGAATCTTCTCTTGAATGTAGTTCATCAGTACCCTGTATGTGGAAAAATGTGTGTTGCTTTTAACATAAATACATTTAAGTATTCTGGGAATGTAGTGTATGATACTGGATGTATGATGAGGACTGCATGAAATAAAACAAACCGGTCTCTATGTTGTAAAAGTGGCATGGTGATTGGCATCTTTGTTGTATATTTTTGTTCCTTCCCACAGATTTATGTGTACTGTAATTTTGATTCAGCAAGGGGTATTCATTTTGCTCTGTTTATTGTAGGTTTATTTCAGTATTGGTACTCCTCATTTTACTAACACATAATATTGTACTATGAGAAACAGGAAGTGGGTGAATTAACACCTCCATCAGTGAATAGATGGCAGCACATGTAACCAGAACTGCTAACAGATTCTAGAACTATACTGGACCCCACTAAACTCATTCTTTTATCAGTAGCTGTGATATGTGAACTTACAGTTCACCCTGCTGCAACTTGCCATGAAGGCACAGAGTGGGGTAGAGGTGCAGCTGTACTGTTTCTTTAACCTCAGCCCTAGTAGATGGGGTGGGTGGCTAACACCACATCCTGGTTGCTTTACCCCCAGGAATTACCTGGTAGCCATTGTGTAGGAGGTTGGGTGTGCCCCACGGCTGGTCTGTAGGAGTGTGGAAAATCTTGCCTCCAGTGGGATTTTATCCCCGGACAGTGCAGCACATAATATGTCGCTATACCAACTATGCTATCCCAGCCCATGTGTGACCATATAGATCCATATATTTATATTCTAGTTCTTGCGGATAAGGTAATCTTCGTATGTTTATGCTGTGTCCACAACCTTGGGCCAGAATCCATTGGTTTTGGAACCATCTCCACTTCATTCATATGCTCAAAAAGTATTAACCATATCCACTAGACAATGAGACTTTGCATGGAAACATTCTGGATGTTGAAGATCCAGGTCTTCAGCAGTGCTGAGCTGTGTCAACAGGTAAGTTGTCAGTTACAATTTTGGAGGAGGATACTGCTTCATGGACTGCTGGACACTAAGGATGGAGGCAGTTTACTGTTCCCAAACATCTGTGACTATTTACCATTTGACACAGCATACAAACCCAGAAGACTTGGGTCTTCATCAATGCCACCATATGAAGCCTGTGTTTAAACATTTTGGATGTTCCCGATGCTGTAAGTGTTGCTGTGTGGGAAGTTTGTTTTTGTCTATAGCCGCTGTAATTAGTGGTCACAGTTGTAGTACTACCTGCCAATATTTGCAAGGTTCTGTAAAGGCCCTTGTGATTTCAGTTTGATCCCAGTATAGTTGGTAAGACTGTATTATAGTATTTGTATTAGTGATTAACCCTTAAGGGATGAAACATAATCTGTTTTGATATTTTGTTGACCGTGCATCTCAGTATAATTTATTCTTTATTTCCAACTTGATACACTGCTTTTTTTGTTTACGTACAATAACTGCTATCTTCTTTCCTCTACATGTTTCAGGCCTTTCCTCTACATGTTTCAGGCCTCACAGGCCCATCATCAGGAGGTCTAAATTGTACATGCAGCCTATGGTATTCTCCCCCTCTGCAGATGTCTTTGTTGAGCGGCCGTTGAGAAAGGACTCCTTTCTCAACGGCTGCACGACAAAGACATCTGCAGAGGGGGAGAATACCATAGGCTGCATGTACAA
>Ga0268261_10002575_pt1 | contig 13043 bp, 12 predicted proteins | sample TergutNc150P1_FD_190353 | JGI IMG/M metagenome (GOLD analysis project Ga0268261, IMG submission 190353) | Nasutitermes corniger P1 segment gut microbial community from laboratory colony in Florida, USA - Nc150 P1 (SPAdes) (version 2) | ecosystem: Host-associated > Arthropoda: Insects >... | reverse complement strand
GTAGAGGTCTCTGCGACGAGCTGATCACTCGTCCAGAGGAGTCCTACCGACTGTGCTGCGTCGTTGTGTGTGATCTAGAAACATCAAGAATGGGTGCTCCATATATACATGACATTAGTCGCCTAATGGTTAATAATTTAACCCTTACCCTGCTAACGTGGAGAAAATGGTGAGCTCCTAATAATGCCAGCAAATAGCAAATGGGATTTAATTCGGGGTTTAAAGGGTTAAGCACGTAACTATGTCGCGATTTGGCGTAGCAGCAGGATGCGTGGCCTGGCTAGGGCGCTCTGGACAAGGCTGGCACACGCAACCTCTTCAACGGCAGATAATCACAAAGGATTATCACCTATTCTGGGAAAACAAAGCACCACAGTGTTGACCTCTTCACGACACGACGGACTGGTGTTCGTGACGGTTACAGCTAGCTGTACTGAAGTCCGAAGGCATCAGCGGCGGATACCACAATCCATCGTGCACACGGACGGGATTCGGCTCAGGCGTTACATCACTTCTATTACGGGAACAGGGCGAGGGCATTGTAGATCAGGTCAGACTTGACACAGCAGGGCAGACAATTCGCCTATTATCCTAGTACATTTCCCAAATGTTCCATCAGTTTGCCCGTTGTCTACAAGCAGCACGGCAGTGAGCGAGTCAGTCTGCCGCACGAACAAACATCAGTGACCACTCGTGGGCGGGTTCGTGAGTTGAAGCAACTAATGTCACGTGACAGTACTTGCTGCTTCCCAGTCAGCTGCTGCGTCACAGCTTCGTTCCCAAATACTACAACGTCAAATGGAAGAGTAAGAATTTCAGTAATTAGTTGACATTTACGAACCATAATTGTTCCTGTGCGCGGGCCGGGGATAGCTCAGACGGTATAGCGACTCGCTACGGGCTGGACGGTTCGGGGATCGAAGCGTCTGCTTGCAATCGTTTTGCGAGACGGTTGTGCAGTGCAGTAGTGTCAGCCTTCGTGCAGCGAGTGAAAGGCAGTTAGTGCGTATAGTGTGGTTTCCATATTGTTGGTGTTTGTGTGTGCAGAGGAATAGAGTAGGAACAAAGTAAATATGAGTGAACGACAGAACACGGTCTGTACCTTTGACCTTCAGAGCCTCTCGAATTTCAGCTTTTGACATTCATGACTGGATTTTCGAACAACCACACATGCCGGAAAATGCAGTGAACATGATACAGATAGACGGGCCACGGTGCCAAGTGTACATCAAGTTCGCTGAGCTTCAATGCTTGCAGGCAGTACTCCATTCAACTACCGGGCAATAGAATATAAACATGAAAATGGGGTAATATCACAGGTGAAGATCGAAATGGCTGACATGGGCACGAGGCGGGTGACGTTAGCAAACCTTCCCCCTGAAATACCGGATGAGGCAGTATGTTTCGCCTTCTCCAACTATGATGAGATAGATTCAAGAGAAGAAACGGTCCAGGGCACACCGTTATTCGGTCGCAAACGGCATCAGGACTGTACTAATTCCTTTAACAAAGCATATTCCGTCCCACATGACGATAGCGGGAAATAGGGTGTTAATATCGCAGGAAGGTCAGCCTACGACGTGCTGTAGAAGCGGCGAAACGGGGCCTTCATACCTGGTGTGCCCCAAGCGGCGAAGAGGGGGATCTGCTGAGTCAACGGGGCCCACGCCATCGTGGGCAGACATTGCGGTACGTGGGACTAGAAGTCCGAGGGATGACGGTGGGGAGAAGGAACCCGGGGCAGGACAACAGGTGGGCCAAGGAGGCGGGCGGCACGCAGGGGACGGGGATGTAGTGCAAGTGGACAACGCAAACGCGACAGATGTCACATCGGAACGGAGCGAAAGATCGGATCGGGAGGACGCGGGCGGAAGTGGCGTCAGGAGTGAAGCAAGGGCCCCGAAAAAAGAGAGACGAAGCGTGGAATACCCCACGGAGCGTGGTGAGATGGCAGATGATACACGCCACAGGGAAGTGCTAACCCATACGTCTACACAGAGGACGCGGGTGCACAGAGGAAGGCGTGGGACGTACAGCAAAGTGGGAGAGGACGGCAGAAATTGGGAAGTGGGGAGGTGGATAGGGAGAGCACTCAACCGAACGAGGTGAGGATCGCGACCCCGGCGAGCAGTCCTAAGACAAAAAAGAGAGAACTGAGGGTAACGGGGAACGGGCGTTCGTGCGGAAACGTAGGACTAGGAACATTCTTCCCAAAAAGAATAACCAATCGATTAGCACCACACGGAGACGACGGTCATGAGTAAGGTTGCAACCCTAAGCATCAATGGAATGGTGTCGAGGACTAAAATAGGAATGCTAGAAAACTTCCTCCGACGGCAATAGATAGATATTCTCTTATTACAAGAAGTTACACACCCTACCTTCAATACGTCCCGCAGTTACAAGCCCTGCTGCAATGTAGGGACCACAGGGCGGGGTACTGCTTTGGTTACGAGGAAACAATTATCGATCGCAGACGTTAAACGGCTACAATCGGGTCGTGGCATAGCGGCAGAATATAGAGGCATATGGTTGGTCAACATTCCTGCCCCGTCTGGAGCTGCTAAGAGACAGGAGAAGGAACGCTTCCACACCACTGAATGTACCTACTTGCTGGAAACAGCTTCGTACAAAATGATTGTGGGAGGGGACTTTAATTGCGTTCTCAACAAGATGGGCAGCATAGGCCACCTCAAATACAGCAAAGCATTCGACGGTTGAATTCGCGGGTTAGGCCTGCAGGACATGTGGCAAGCAGAACCCTCGAGGAATGCTTTCATGCAGTATTCCCCAACGCGACCTTCACGGGTACAGCGGATATATAAAACGAAAGAGTTCACAGCCAAAAGGGTAGGCGAGAAGACGGTGGCTGCAGCATTCAGCGACCACCTAGCAGTGATATTGCAGCTGTCCGTGATACAACGGGGCAGGGGTTTCTGGAAACTAAACGCCTCCCTTCTTGATGAGGAGGTATTCAGAGAGAAGTTACGCCAGCAAAGGAAGACCTGGAGGCAGCAAAAGAGATTCTATCCCGACTGGGCCATTTGGCGGGAAAGGTATACCAAAAAGAATACTCGCCTCTTCTGCATAAAAGAAGGAGCCGAACGCCGGCGGGACTTCATGCGAATGAAGAATTTCTACTACGAGTGCATTTATGACGTCCTGCGGAACACGCACCCCCATGGCTTGAAGATGACAATGCTGAACAGGCCGAAAGCTAAGATCACTACCTACACAGAACCAAGCTACAGCGTGTAATGCTAGACAATGACGATCCCAACCGGCTAGAGGAAAAGTGTCTAGCGTTCTTCCATATCCTACAGATGCGAAAACGACAGGACGGTAGGATGATCCGGAGTGTGCAGGACGAGGACGAAAGCACCCAAAAGACAACGTTCTTCCAGAGACGAAAATACGAACCAATAGCGGTGCAGGCTGAGTTTATCGAGCACATGGCCGAAGTAGTATGGAAAGACTTACCGACGGCCTGGAGAGATTAGTTCGAACAGCTCATTACGCCGGACGAGGTGCACATCGCCGTGCAGAAAGGGAAAAAGAGGAAAGCGCCTGGGAGTGACGGAATTGGGTTGGAATTCTACAAGATAAACTGGGCAACGATCAAAGAAGACATACGTGAGTTAATGAACCAAATGTTTATGGAGAGAAAGATGTCCACAAAACAGAAGCATGGTGTGATCGTGTGCCTGCCCAAGGCAGGCGGACTTTCGACCCATCAACCTGCTGAATACTGATTACAAACTATTGGTCCGAATCAACACACACCGGCTGCGCTCCATAATGGCAGTAGCCGAGCCAATTCTGCGGGGTGCCAGGGTGAACAATCTTTGAGGCGGTGGAGACCGCGCGAGAGGCTATCGCACAGGCCGAGACATGATTCCCGCTGTGTCCTTTCCTTGGACTTTCAGGAAGCTTTTGATAAAATTTCCCACCAATACCTCTTTTCTATTCTGAGAAGCTATGGTTTCAGTAATTGGTTCATAGATCCCACCAGGTGCATTTATGAGGATGCTGTTAACTCCGTCCAAATCAGTGGCAACATAGCAGAACGAATCCCGATAGAGTGCTCGGTTAGGTAAGGATGTCCCATGAGCATGATGCTATTTTCCCTGTGTGTACACGCGATGCTCCGAAACTTTGAGCAGAAACTACCCGGCAGTCGGTTTGGAAAGCGGGCCCACAAGACCGTGGTTAAGGCATACGCTGACAATATCACAATTCTGCCACTTCATCGACGGACCTACATGTCATACGAAGCGATACAGTGTTACGAGAAAGCAACAGGTGCACGCCTGAACACAAGGAAATCGAAGGCACTGGCGGTGGGTGGATGGAGTACGACCACGAGCACACTGGGCATACCATACGCCTAAGAAGTAAACAAACTAGGCGTCACATTCGCGAGCACCATCGAACAATCAACGAAAAAAATTTGAGCGATCGTCACACGCAAGTATGGAGCCCAGGCGAGAGACACTTACGGGAGGGACTTATGCCTCTCCCAGCGTATTCGATATGTGCAAGTGTACCTCCTAGCCAAAACATGGCACATGGCCCAGGTGTTCCCGGCGCCCATGACGTGTACCTAACAGTGGAAATAGACACTGCGTGGTACATATGAAAGGGAGCAACATTCCGAGTACCAATGTCAACACTATAGAGACCGAAGAGACAAGGAGACTGGGGCTTGACTGACATTCAGGTGAAATGTCGCGCCCTCCTGATTGGCCGATTGTGGTTACGAAGCACAAGAAAGGGGTCTGCAACAGTTACAGGAGTGAAAACTGGCTGGGCCCAGGGCGAATCCACCGCATGTACGGAGGATACCGACGGAGATAGAGTACTTATATCGATATACGATGGACATGGCCCGCATAGCGCCCCGTGGGAAAGACGAAAAGCGCCGGATATTCAAACGGCGGTTGTACAGTACTCTGTATATAATGGCGGCAGCGGCGAGTGATTACCGAGAAATGATAACGCAACGAAGTCAGGACACAAACTGGACGCAAGTGTGGAAGAACCCACACACACAGCCTGAGTAGCAGAGGAAACCACACCTATGTGGTACACCGTGGTACATGACTTAGTCCCGACCAACGAGCGCCTACACGCCATCACGTTAGTGGAGTCGCACCGCTGCAGACACTGAGAGACGAGACACCCTAGAACACCGGCTGAAGGAATGTAATGATGGAATGGCCATCTGGTGGTGGACGCGGGAAAGAATGGCGCAGATGCTTAGAATGGACCCGCGCAAAATCCCCGACGACCGGAGCCCCGGGCTCAATTTCACCTCTGGCCTTCATAGAGACAGAGCAATATTGTGGATTCTAGCACATTTCGTAAGTTACCGCATGTAGCAGCAACACCTCTCGCTGTTAGACTATATGGATTTTATGCGCCGTGCAAGATGAAGTACCAGGCGCCCAGCCGGACGAAGCAGGTGGGAAACTACCTATCGATACTCTGGACAGCGCCCCGCCCTCTAGGCGAGGGCCAAGGGAACCGAAAATTTTCCAGGATACGACACGGTGCAAGAACAGAAACCCCCCCATGCCGAGGGAGTAGGCATGCGCAAATTGTAAGAGAGACGTAATATTGTGTAGGAGGACGCACTAAAAACAGAAACCCAGGCCGATAAGTTTCGTTTCTTATGTAACTGTAAAAGTACAATAAATGATGGAAAAAAATCGCGGAGAGGGTGAGATTTTACGCATCCTTCCAGACGGGGCCTGGGGCCTACCCAGCCTCCTACACAATAGGTACCGGGTCTTTCCCGGGGGTGAAGCGGCCGAGGCGTGGCGTTGACCACCCACCCCATCTAGCGACTAAGTTAAAAAAGAGTATCTCTACTCCCCCTGTGGGCCTTCGTGGCTTGTTCTAGCGTGAACTTCACTTTTACTTTACCTTTTACTTGTTACTGTGGAATACAAGGTTGGAAGATTAGACGAACAAAAGTAAGGGAAAATCTAAATTCCACAAACCGGTGTCTGTAATTGACAAACGCGGACTTGGGACTTTCACATTTGACATGCTAAGGAAAAGAATAAAATGTATAAAAACTGTGTATCGAACAGAGTTAATGAGAGTCATTAAGACTAGCGGAGCACCAGTCAAAGAAATTCACACACCAAAACTGTCTTGCTTTACTAAAGCTGACGCCTTCTAGAACGACGCTACAGAGAGCAGAAAATGTACATGTAACTAGGTGCGTTTACATTAAAATTACGTCACGCACAGATTTTCGGAACTGCCACCTCATCACGCCTGTCAGTAGACGTTTAACAGTTCTGGTCCTCTAGATTTCTGCATTCACTTGCATTGTATGCCTCATCGGCTCAAAACAGCCTCAAAACTGGTTGGTTGTTGAGGCTTTTATTGAAACGAGCAGCAACGGGAATGCACAATGCTCGTCAGTTGTACGTGGGTTGCCAATGTATCGGCAGGAAGCAGACAACTACTTCACCCTGCATTTACAAATTTGCCACCGAAACGGCTTCCAAGCAAACCCCATGAAAATGGATTAATATGGCCTGGAAATGAACGGGGAACCGGGTGAAGTTGTAGTGGACGCCAATGACTAGCCCAACCACCTAGCCAAGATATTTTATCATCCGAGCATCACAACCTTATAAACCATGAGAAAGCAGTTACGAGTGCAAGTGAGAACTGCAGAGTAACGTCAGTGCGACGCGAGACGGGCAAGCCGAAAACACGCGGCCGGCTACAGAGATTGTGCGTACGAAGAGGAATAGTGTTGTGTGCACATACAATTGTGCGCGCGTGTGTCCGGTAATTTATACCTATACCACTACAAAGTCGTTAGTCCAGATGTTCATCGCGTAACTTCAGAGAAGGCTGGAACTGTCACTCTGATTACATGCTCTAATGCTGCGGGGAACTTCCTGTCGCCTTACTGCGTTTGTAAAGAAAAGAAAAAGAAGAATAAATTCGAAGATGGAATGCCACCTGGTTCCAGAGTGATGGTGAATGAAACCTCTGTGTACGTAACAACAGTCGTGTTCATGGACTGACTTAAAAACTTGTATATACTTGTATATCTGCTCATATTCGAGTGTAACAGGTTACACTGTACAGAAATGTTCTTGACTTTGCTGCAGAGAAGGACCTCACACCATTTGGACCAGATACACAACGCATCTCTCTAGCCTCTAGATCGATCCTTCCTAAAGCCAATGAAGACATTCTGAATACACAGAAATATATGTTAGAAAACAACAAGATTTCAGTTCGGTAAATTTTTAGACGCTGCGTGGAATCGGGCTACGACAGTTGGAACTGACAAACTGCCTGGCCACCTAGGTCGCCTTATCTAATGCAACCTTACCTTTCAAGAGGTCATGTTAAAACAGTTGTGCATTCATCAAAACAACGTTCTGTGGATGAACTTAAGGTCAGAATCACGAATACTATTCATGAAATCAGTGAGCAGCAACTGAAGCATGTTTTCAACGAGAGGGAATCTCGGTTTGAAAGATGTGTCCTAAATGATGGCCGTTATGTTGAAGCCGAATAATTTTAACTGACCTGCCTTAAAACTGTAAGAATTAAGTTTTTATATGGCGTTTCTATGATGTATACATTCAGAGTTAAAGTTGTTCGACTTTATGTGTACCCTGTAGTACGTATTTCGTGAAATAAATGCGACTGTCTATACGAATAGGAAAAGTACAGATATACACTGCGAGAAAAATGCATAGTTATTTTAAATCAGTTCAGGTGGTACCTATGATTACCATTGTGCTTTGAAGTGTCAGAACTGGAAACATTCCTGGATATGAGGGAGGAGTGCTAAGCAATATTCCGCCAACATTCTGTACCGGAAATGCCACGAATTTTAGATGTCTACCCTAACGTAAAATCATGATGTGAGTTATGCAGGCCACTGCCTGTGAGAGCAGAAAGTTGCACGCCGACATTCCAATTATGGCCACTCTCAACGGGCAGTCGGGCCTCGTTCACGTTCCCTCGATAATTCGCAGCTGAGTTGCTGGCATTCTGAGCTCTCGCTATGAATACCGATACAAATGTACAACATAATTGCTCTGATTTGAAGTCGGGGGTGACCTTAAAATCAACGCACCCAAACAAAACAATCTGAAGACTCCAGAGAAAAGTGCTGACCAGTCGCTTTAATCCTCATGGGCACTAAGGTACCAACTCATTTCAACAGAACATACAACTTATTCACACAATGTATTTGCATTTATCATTCTCCCAGTACGAACCGATTAGTTTCCCAAACTACACTATTTTTATAATGCAAGTGCAACACTTCCGACAAGCACACTAGACGGACCAAAACAGGATTGTGAATTGCATATGCAGCCACTAACACATTTTATCAAACAGCACACATTTTATCATACAACGATCTACTGTTTTATGCAAGTTCAATACTTCTGGTATGTAATTCCAACTAGATGCACTAGTCACAGCCATCGACACCATGCTTACGTCAGCAACCACATGAAAACATAAACAGATCAACACGCCACCTACAACACACCCAAATCAGTTCCAACTTTTCCACGATAGCAACTGATAACAGTATGGGTACGTACATCATTCACTATTCTATAGAATATACATTATTCAACAATTGTTAATTCAATCTAGTCTATCGGTACTCTGTATCAAAAATTTAACTCTTTCTATTAGAGTGTAATGTTTACCAGATTCTGTAGATGCAGCTGTTTTGTGCTATGTGACTAGTGCATCTAGTTGGAATTACATACCAGATTATTACGATGCACGGACCAATAAACGTTAAATTCAATACTTCTAATTTTTTGAAACTTCAGCAAACGCAATATGCAGGTCAGTAAGTTCCTTATTGACCTGCATACCGGACGGCCACTAACACAGAGTGATTATACCAGATCTTGTATTAATACAATTGTCCTCCTGAGGATGAGCACAGAGTTGCTCAAATAAGTAGAGGATTTAAACAAACATATAGAAGAAATTGTGCGTCAAATTGGTCACCTACCAGAACTGAACCAGGGTGACAATTTCATATACTTTAAATGTACTCACAACTTCCAAAATAGAACTTCGACACATCATACTGATATAGATAGCACATTTTAAGACTGTTAATAATTTTAAGGCTGTTAATAAACATATTAATATAAATGGGATCCCATATAAATTGACGATTTTGCACTATGTACCGTTTTTTACGTTTTTGTGAAATTGTCTAATGATGGCCGTTGTGGCCGAAACTAGTAGCAATTAATGTAATTAATATATCGTTGGGTTAGACTAAGTACATATATAATTTTACTTTATCACTGTAATTCAAACACAACGGGGTGTCCTCTAAAAAAAATCGAAATGAAGGATCGGAAAAAAAAAGGCGTAAAGCCGTCAGGCAGAAGGGAAAACTTCTGGCAGAAAAAACAAGCAGCGGATTCTCATAATCCTGTTTTTATATTTTTTAGAAGTTTTTTATATTTTTTAGAAGTATGGCACAAACTGTAATGCAGTTCCCTCTCAATATTACTTCGGAAACCAGAGTTAAAATCTGCCGGTTAGTTGCGGAAATGTAAGCAAAAGCTCTGTATGAGCAAAAGAGAACAACAGCTTCGGGGTTTCCTTTTCACAATTATGATTCTACATTGGACTATCAAGTACCGTGTTACTCCGGTCATGGTCACGTCCCACCAGCATCCTGTCAGTCATCGACACAAACATTGTCCGTGTCACCTTCGGAACCAACACCAACGCCAACATCTCAAAATTGAAATGGAAGAAGCAATGCTGGCGATGAATATGACCCCGACACTTCCGGCTTTGCTGTTATATTCCAGTTTGGATGAGAACTGCTTTCAAAGTTACGAAGAAAAAAGTTCCGTTTATAAAATAGAGGTTCTGAATGAACACAAACAAGATGGTGAGCGTACTTACTTTTTGTGTTACGGTTATGACTGACCGTGTAAGTAGAGTTAATACATCTCTGTCAAATATGATCACTTTCTTACTGACTTTAGTGTAAGACAGCTTTTGTTCAGCTGAAATCGGAGTCTGTCATCGACTGCAGCTTGGAGTTACGTCTTCCTTTATATGTTTCAAGATAAAATGATAAATTCCCTCGAAACTCCGAAAAATTCCCCGAATTTCATCTCCCTGTCCATCAAATACCTTCATATCAAACTGGAGTAGCATCCTTCATCTTTTCTTGAAAATGTTTGTTGTGCTGTCACTCATACAGGAAACCAGTAAATCGTTATCCTCTTCTTCAAATTTTATGGCAGCTATGAGTTTCCGCATGTCCATTCTTTAAAAACTATGCAATGACTTCCTACATCCCGCCCTTAAAAACTATCATATAAGCGTCGCGCAGGCGTCATTTTACGTTATAACACACCACGCTTACGCACGCGCAATAGCGTGGTCGTCAAAACCGAGACTTAACTTTGTCACGGGATATGATTTGATTTTCCTTAAAGCCCCTATGACGTTTGAGACACTTAGGCACAGTTTATCTGCGATCACTTTGCACCACTGTCATCAGGGTCTACGGTCTTGCCTTGCACCTTATCGCTATGCACCAACTGCACCATAACGATGAATATATTCTCAATTTGTTGTTTCTACTGTTGCAGATTGACTTTGAACAAACACTCTTAAACGAAGCCTTATCCAACAGCACCATCTGACAAAAAAGAATACTTCGCGGCTACTATAAACGACATCCCGGAGCGTCTGGGCGTCAGGGCGCTACAAGTTATAGAAGTAAATATAAACACGACTAGGAGTAAGCGGAAGAACGCCGTCCTTTGTATTTTTATACGGATTGTCCAAAACCTGTTGGTACAACATCCACGGCTGGACTTACGAACGTCTCCACCCGGCAAAAGACAAAGTCACCACAATTCAAATTGATGGTCCAAAGAAACGGGCACTGCTGGACAACAGTGCCGTCACAGGAATGGCGAACTTGTCAAGGTAACTGATTTACCGAAAGGTGGCCCGGTCATTAGTATCCCCCGATGGTGGCCAGATGGCAGCACAAGACACAAAATGGGTTACCTCACTCCTTTCTGCCTTTTCCTCCTCGCCTTCTCCCTTCTTTCCTCTTCGTCTCCAATCCGCTCTTTCTTTTTCTCCGCTGTCACCTCATCCATTCATCCATCTCTCCACACTGCTGTGCAGGGTTGCAATGACTAAGACAACATCGACTCGAACAACCTAAGTCTGAAATGACAGGCAGACACTTCATGCACTCCCTCACAGCCGGTAGTTGCTAAACAGACTTTTGGAACTTCCTCATATCCTAACAACGGCGGTTATGTCGAAGGCATCGCTGATATCACCACGCATGCGCAATAACTTCCAGCGTTAGTCTTCAAACCTGCAGGCGGAGTGCTGCACCATTGCCAAAAACTGCAGCTTGCCTTCACAGTTTTCAGTGAAACAGTGTGTCAGTGCACAAGTGAAGTTCCAACAACTGACATTGGTTTCGGACATCCTCAACCGATCTGACTGAAACATTTTTGAACGTGTAATTGCAGGGGTTTATTTTTGACGTTTAAGTTCAACGCCTTCCAAACGTGTGGTAAAAGCATCGTAGCAATAACACGGTGCATTCTTTTATAATAACAGTCAGGGCTTACCAAGTCGAAATTAAAAACAGACGCATCGTCCCGGCAGGATACTTCGGGCGCAGCGTAGTAGGCGCTGATGGTTTGCCGACCAAAATGTTCACTAGGTTCCTGTTTTCAGACGATGAAAAGGGTGTGAAATTCCTTCAGGAGTGTGTATTGTAAAAAAGTGAGATATCATGTCCTAAATGCGGCAGCAACACGCGTCTTTGGAAGAGTGACAGCGTCACCGATAAGTGTCGTTGGTTGTGCGGAAAAGGGAAGAGGGGCGAACGATGTAACGTCACACGGGGACTCGGGCACTCATCGTGGTCTACTAAAGTAAATCCACGTTGCTGGAAATAATGCATTTGGCACAGGACATAATGCAAACAATGCCGTCTCATGCAATACAAAGAGAACACCAGACAGATCAACGCACTGCATGTGATTGGTTTCACTTTTGCAGGGAAGTCGTACTGGACTTCATCGAGAGGAAATCATAAATGAAAGGAGGAGAGGGCAAAGTGGTCAAAATTGATAAAAGTGAGTTCCGGAAAAGGAAATACCACCGGGGTCATTAGTGCAAGGCTAGTGGGTGTTTGGCGGCGTAGACTGGGGTAGCGGCCACACGTTCTTAGTCACCGTTCATGACACATCGGCAGAAACTCTAACAGGGTATCATAAAATAACGGAAATAAGTAAAGTTAGTAAGTTATCAAGTAAGTACAGTTAGTAAGTTAACAAGTTAGTAAAGTTAGTAAGAAGTATGTAATTAATTATAGTAACTGAAGACCCATGTATGCGTTCACGACTAATTGAATTCTTGTTGTAATAATGTAATTAAAGCTCTGACACAAGTAACGTTTATCCACATACACAGTATCGAGTGGCTTGCAGTTTCGCGTCTGTCTTACAGCACTATCAATCTGTTTCTTCCAACAGGCTATCAGCCGCACCGGAAATTAGTAACAGTCTCCAACACCATTTCGCCGTGAACATAATCACACGTCACAAAATGCCATTCATGTTAAGCAGATATACTGGGGTCTTTGCATATTAAATGTGTCACATATATAACTGTAGTTAATTAAACATTAGATGGTCATTCCACGCACAATAAAAACATTGAAGCTCTGCAATTAGCTCGAGACAGAGGTGTCATAATGGTGTGGCTGTCAAGTCACATTACGTATCGGCTCCAACCACTGGATGCGGCTTTCTTTAGGCCCGTGAGATCATGCTACATAGAAGGAACCCTTAACCCTTAGGTTACTAATGTCATATATGTGTGTATATATATATATATATGGAGCACCTATTCTTGATGTTTCTAGATCACACACAACGACGCAGCACAGTCGGTAGGACTCCTCTGGACGAGTGATCAGCTCGTCGCAGAGACCTCTACCT
>Ga0268261_10002574_pt1 | contig 13045 bp, 2 predicted proteins | sample TergutNc150P1_FD_190353 | JGI IMG/M metagenome (GOLD analysis project Ga0268261, IMG submission 190353) | Nasutitermes corniger P1 segment gut microbial community from laboratory colony in Florida, USA - Nc150 P1 (SPAdes) (version 2) | ecosystem: Host-associated > Arthropoda: Insects > Digestive... | reverse complement strand
TTCACAGTCGTTAACGGAAAATTTCCTCCAGCTCAATCAGCCAGCTAGAAATAAATCTTTCCTTCACCAAAGACGATATACAGCTGCTATTAAGCACGAAATTTTCTGACGTTGGTAGGAAAGATTAAGGGAATACTGTTTAATGATTAACTGGAACAAGCGACACGGTATTCCCCTGGGTCATACCAGTATCTCTCAGGACACTGTATTGTCTCTGTTGTTGGCTGGATCACCAACCATAACCAGAATATCACAGCAGGTGTAGCCATCAGTATCGACACCAACACCACAGTCAGTTGTGATGGCATGACAAGCTGCTGTAATCTGCACAGAGAGAGAAACTGATACTGAATGTTATTGTGTTTGTTATGATGACGTGGGGAAGGATAATGCAAAGTCATTATGGAGTGTTTCAGTAAATTGCGGTCCTGAACCAGAATTTATGTAAAGAATACATGCATTTTGTAAGAGGTATATATATATATATAATACACTAAATTATAGTTTATTTTCCTTTCTCCTGAGAAATAAATTCACAGTGGTTCTTGTTTGATGGCTGATAGCCTCTAGTACGATTCTGCTATTTTTGTGTGTGTTTGTCTTTGTTTTACAGCACGGTTTAAGACATTTTCTATTTAATATTATATTTGCAATAATTTTCTTATTTATATATTTTTAGAAAAACCGTTTTGCATAAATTATATTATTGGAAGTGTTACTTTATATTACTTTGTTGTATTGTTAAAGCAAACTGCTAAGTTGAAGACACTGCCTTTCACCACGTCACATAATTTCAAAACAGTCAGCCAGCCATGCCTAGGACAGTCATTCGCCGGCTTCTCACTACAGGGGCCGGTGTTCGGGCACAGATCTTTCCATTTCGCATTTGCAATACAAAATACTGGCACCCGTGCATGGTTTTCTCCCGGTATTTTCATACTTTTTTGTCAGCATCCTTACACTAGTGCTACATACTTACATTTTGACCAACTTTGACGTTACATAATCTCATGTTTCTGCGACGTCTTGATCCGAAAATTTTGTCTGAGTCTCTGCTAATGATTTTAGTGAAGGGCTCTGCCGATAAGAGGAGTATCTGCATATCCAGTGTGTTCCGGAATATTAACCGATTTTGAATATTTGTACGTCGCTACGTGGGCAGACAGTAAACTGGTACATAATTATACCGGTCTGAATTTTCAATGCAGTTACCCTTCGTCTTTGTGGTAAAGTTGGTTTGAAACGTGGTGGGAGGAAATGGAAGAGTTTGAATTCTAAAAACTATGTCAATGATGAGGCAAAATTGTGGTAACGAAATTGCCGGAGCTTACCGTGAAAATCAAATGAAGATGGAGGGAGGAGAAATAAAGCTCCACTCATTTTTAACCAATAGAGCCAGACGGAGATGAGAAGTCAGCTATAAGCCCCAGCTGGCTTACCCCTGAAAAAACAACTCCCTATTACCATTAATTAAATAATGTATGAAAATTCACTTCCTACTCTACGCTCAGCTGCCTGCAGCGTAAAATAAATGGACTGGTGTTGTTTAGGGAGAGAATGGATGTGTGCTGTGGCAATTGTAGGAAACAAATGTATGAAGATTCTGTGACAATATGCTGCTTAATGTTAGAGTGCGTGGCACATAATGTTTAATAACCACTGTGCCTCAGAGAGTTAAGGAAGACAGGCTTGGGCTGTACCACATGTTATGTGAGTGTCGTGAGTGTGGCTGTAATTACGAGTGACGATATGAAAGTTAATTTAATCCGAGACACGCGGATATTAAATTAAGTGTGTTATTTGAAAAGGGCTAATTAATGACGGGAGTGACATATGGGCATATGCTGTGACATACAATTAGTTGGAAGTACAGTTGTGTACTTCTTGGGGTTTCAGCTAAATATTGTTTAATTTACGTAGGCTGTGGACAGTGCATTGAGCAAATTACAACAGATTTGAGAGGGCGCAGTTCATATTGTGTCTTATAAAATTACCAAAATATTTTTAATATAAAATTCCTCTTTCAAATGTTAGTCTGTATAATCATATTTCAAATCGTACTACGTATTTCGGCTCTATTTCCGGCCATTAAAAAGTATTATTTCTTCAGAATAATTGCTTTCCATTAAGCATGTCAACATTAAAATGATGACCCGTTGTTTTCAAGTATTATTCATATTAAAAAGCCGGTGTCCATCCAATCGTGCAGTAAGTAAATTGAAATTGTTAGAGATAGTTTATTAAAAATATATATTGTTAAAGTAACTACCAATAACCCTGCCTACAATTGTATGTTGTAATATTTATATGCAAATCAATACTCTATTATTACGTAAAACTATATTATAATTACGATACAGTTCACGTAAATATATTCTTGTGGTTATTCTGACAAAGCTGGAAAAATTAGAATAAATGCTAATAAAAAGTAAATGTCTGCTAATTTGTTGCATGAGAAAGGAAATAACAGGCTTTCTAATTGGAGTATATTTGTAAACAGTGAGAACAGATTTGAATTGGTTATTTTGATTTAAAATTGTATTTATTCACCAAGATGTTTTTAAATGTGTTATTAAATTTTAAATTTTAACTGGAATTTAAGAATATCATGCTGAGAAAGACATTTTGTAGTAACATGCAGACGTTAAAAGTGGGCTAAAGAAGGTTATAATTAAATTTAGAAAATGGGATTTGTGGTTCGTGTGAGACATTTCCGACATATTTTGTCTGAAAATCTGAAGTCAGAACGTTGTCGCAAATTAAAGGGGTAATATTAAAACATATTTTAGAGATATCAAGATTTGTATGTCAACTGGATTCATCTGGCTCACTATAGAGTATTTTAGAGGTCACCACTGTAACAACTACAGCGATGCTCTGACTCTGTGATTCAGAAATAGATAGAAAAATATATTTCCACTATTTGAAAAATTGCAGCTTCTCAGTAATACGAACTAAACTGTATTGATCCTAGCGAACAGTATGTTTTACCCGCTAGGTCAAGTGAAAAAAATAATGCCGAGACAAAACAACGGTGAATACACATAGTTAAAACCGTAAGCACATTGCATCTGTGCTGCTTGTTCTGTAACTCCACAGTGAACAGTGCAACTTGGGATGTCATAATCGAACTAATAATGTACATAACAATTCGGTTTACGGAACAAAATCTTTCAGTGTCACTTCCAGAATGCTTGGTACAGGTCACAGCTGTAAAGTTTGGTGTTAGTTCCTGGGCTGGGTTTATATCTTTCAGTTACTCACTATTTTTATGAAACTTCAGATACCGCAATATAAGGGTACACTTTAATATTATCTTCCCTTCAGATTAGTAATCAAAATTTTTCAATAACAACTTAAGAATATGAATACTAATTTCCCACCCCATCCCTTCCCCTTACCAACATCCGCCTACCCGACCGTCACAACAATTCCATGCCATCCCATTCCTCTCCTTCCCATCCATTACCTAATTAACCTAACAACAACTGCTGTCAACACGCAGTCAGTTTAAAGTAAAGTGCTGCTTCTCTTGTCTTCTTGTTTCAAATAAACTTCTCAACACTCAGTTCACTAAGACAATAATTATTCCTAACATGGAACTAGGGAATGTGTTCCATTTGCATTCAAATGACGCACAAAATATAATTTGATCAATTTAAAACCCTTTCCCGTTTAATTTCAACTGGAGGTCACAGATTTACTTGGTGTAATCCGATAAAATACTGTAGTCGTGTGCAATGTACATATTAGGAGTTAAAATTGCTTTATTTTCTAGTGGGGTTAAACATTTTATTTTATTTTGTTCCACAAAAATTCATTATTTTATTAAGCTTTTTCGTTAAAGAAATCTCCGTCTTCTAATTTCATGCAGTGAAAGCAGGCGATTTTATTTATACTGCTTTTGTCAATGTAAATTAACAAATTTTATTTTAATTTCGGACCAGAATGTGAAAGGTAACTTGGCAAGTTAGCAGCTTCGGCGGTCTAGAAGTAGCGTGTTGACTTTGGTACCCAAGTTCTCGGGTTCGCACCCTGCCGAATCCGTCGGATATTTAGGGAGAAAAATTCATCAGCACACCGTCCTTCGGAGGGGCCGTAAATCCGTCAGTCCCATGTCGTAGCTTTACGGCATGTAAAAGATCCTTAAATGTAACGTGGAAGTCGGCATTTAGGCAAGATTCGCGGGAATTTCTCGCCCACATTTCCACCTTCCGCCGCTGGGTGCCATCGCGTGGTGACACGCGTGGAGACGCCTGGTGGCGAAAGTTGGAACGTCTAAGACAGATCGCACAATTAGCCTTAAATATTTCCAGTGTGTAAGTTGAAATATTAATAATAACTTCGCAAGTTTCATGAATTGAAAGTTCTGATGTCACAATTCTTGTACAACGACAGTCACACTGGACAATATTTTATTATTTGCTGCACAGATATAGGTGTACCAAAGTTTTGACTAATGGTATTTAGTTAAAACATGTTGCCTGCTGTAAAATGTGAAATGGTTTATAAGGGTTCCAGAAGGTTTTGAAATAACAAATTCAAAAAATCCATGGATCTGATTCCAGTTGAAGTAGTACTAATTGTACAAATTTTAGGTAAAATAAAGCAATTCCTGTACAAACCCAGAGAGGTCCTGAGGGTTCTAGGCTCTAAGAATTGAAAAAAATCGGCAAATAGAAGTAGTAAATTTGTCAGCCCTACACAACAGACGCTTTTACACCCATGAAATATTTCTGGTACTCATTTTTGTTAGAGACTAAGTCGACCCCATTTCCACAGTGTGACAGAAAGGATTAAGAAAATTAAAATCCCAACGATCGGTCGGGAATCGACCCCGCGACATTCCGTTTCGTGGCTCTGTGCATCAAAAAACTGTGTTATCTTTGGATTAATTGCACATTAGGGAGGGTAATTTATTTGTATTGTTCAACGGAAATATATATATTCCCATGTTCACAAGGACCACCAAAAGCCTGTTTGTTACGGTCGATATCTGCAAGTCATAGCTTCTTATGTCATTTCTTTAAGATCAATATTACTACTATCGTCTCTTCTTCACATATTTCCTCCAAGTGGTGCCCTCGCTATATTTATTCCGGGTAAAGTTCTTTTGGTTATTTCTTAACTGCCATGCGTGCCACAGATTCCGCCTATCTCTTCTTCGATACAACCAAATGTGCGGTTAGACACCCTCGTCAATGGGTAATTGTTTCCTGAATTTTTCGATGAAAATTGTTGTTATATCTTCGACGGGAAAAATTGAGTGGGGCATTTTGACCTTTTGAGAAATGAGATCCCAACATTCTCTCTAAAAATCAGTAATCAATTACACAGCAACTTATATTCATAGAACAGAAGAAACGGTATGTTGTTAAACAGCTGTGAAAACCTAAAAGTTAGCGTAACTGGATGAATCGTAGGCCTAATTGTGTAGCTTAGAATCTCTCGAATTTTTAAACAGAAAATCAATGTGGGTCTAATGTTCCGATGAGGTATTCTCATGTAACCAACATCAATGATCATTGCATATGGTGAGTGTGTGTCCGTAGCAATTGTTATGGAGCATGCAATGCGCATGCGCCGTATGATATTGTCGGTTGTGGTCTGTAGGGATGTACCATACTTTTGCACATTATCCCATAAAAGACAATATTGAAACATTTTTGAAAATAACAATTGAATATAGGCTATATATTGAATATTTCATTGTATTTACAAACAACTTCAAACCAACTCAAAAATTAAATAAATTTTACACATATTCCCTTAGATTTTACACGTATATTACAACAGCAATTCCATGAAGATATTTCTAATGGGACTTTAGGGTCGATATATTTTTAACGTGCTGAAAGTTTATTCTTTGTTGAATTTATTTTAAAGATAGAAGATATTTTTGTCTCTCTCGGAGTCTCGAAGTAAATTCCAGGTCACCAATCCTATAAAGTTTACAGTCCACAAGTGCAGCAAAATGTAATAATTTTAGTACATTTTCAACAAATAGCGATTTTAAATATTGAGTTTATATTGACATCCTCAGACCCTACTCGTCAATACCTTCCACTCTGTCAAATATTCGTGTACATACACGAACATATATAATTTATTAAAAATAATAAATTCATGCTTTAGACGTACTGGTGGATTTTATTGATATTCTGAATTTTGGTGAGCTTATTAGGGTGTAAGAATTTTATTCGTTTAACTAACTTGTTTGTATTCATAAACGAAAAAATAAATTCTTTTAATTTCCCACAGGTTTGACTCTTGAAGTCCCAAGTGCTGCCTGTGAACATCTCCATTAATTAAATCAGACCACACCTTTAGTCTTCTCTCTTCCAAACAACACAATTCGCCACACACACAGCACACAGCTCACTGTGAACAGTCTACTGCGGTCTGTACTGCTGTAGATGTGAACTGCGAAGAAGAACATATTTAAAACTCAAAATCAGGTAATATTTTCTGTGCATTTCAGTAGAACAGGGATTAACAACTTCACACTTGCTAGTACGGTGGTACCCTCTGTGTGTTATGTTGTTCCCCAAGACAGATGTATTGCAATCATAATACTGTCTTAATTGCTAATTTAAAACACGAAGACACCCTAATAAAATACATTTTTATGAATTCAGCCCTTTGCCTACACACGGGGTACCAAAATTCTTAGAATTACTTTTCTATTAAAACCATCCAATTGCAAAATTTACACAAATTAGCCACTCAGTACTGTTGAAGTTATCACTGGGTGACTTTAAAATAAAACAACTGTTGTCTTAAGCATACACCAAAAAATTTTATCTAAACAAATTATGAATACTAAAGGGTTGTAATATATTTTTTGCTTGGATATGGTGATAAAAAGTATGGTGTTGACTGTAAGCGGTAAATAAATGTTAACTTTACACCTATTGATTTTCAGGGAAAATACATTGCAGTCCCTTGGCAATCGGTGGATGTGTTATTAGCTCACATTCTCCTTCTCAAAGCAGGAGCTGCTAAAATTATTATTTACCTTAATAGACTTTTGTATAGTATGCAGTTTGTGTTTGATATTTTTGTTTCCTCTTTTTTTTATTATGTGCTCTGTTCTGTGTCACATTGTGGCAGCCTGCAGTGTTCTATAGCGTTCTCGTTCTTTATCTCAGAACACACATCATCCTCAAGCCAGCATACGTGATAGACGACAAACATTACAGTCGGAATTACTGCCGCTTTGGTAAACAGTTTGTGCCTTGTCACATTATATTGGTTCAGCTTACAATGAAAAGAAGTACCTTTGAAAAGGAATTGTTTTAAATTGGTGGAATGTAAGAATTATAGTCTGCATTTTGTGTTTAAACATGCTTAAATTACCTTAATTCTTTTTGCCTTCCTGAGGCTCTGTTCGGCTCCAGTCTACATTTCAGAAGGCATTTCGAGATTTATTTTCCTTGATGTTACAAACACGAAAACCAGATTAAAATTTCGAACTCCAGAATTAGTCGGTGTGTGGACAAAGTCATGTCGGCGGGTAGCACACTCTGTTAAGAAGTTCTGACAAGAATTGTGCGATGTATGAAGTGTAGGCACATAAATAACATACGTAGATATCGAGGTCTTATACACCGAATTTCCTAACATTTTAGAAGTCCAGTTTACGAGTGGATAATATGTAGGTTCCTTTGCCTAACAAATAGCAACACTAGATGCATAAATGTAATGGACCCAATGTCTCCTATAGTGCTGTAGAGAAGCTATGGAAGGATTTGCGTCCGTATGTGTATATCTGTATGTTTCTGATAATATAACTATTTGTACAGTGCTAAGAATACATAAATCGACGTTATATGCAGATGTGATAGTCACTATATTATCTACATAATTTATAATTGACTAAAATTCAAATATCTTTTATATGATTTTATCAACTAATACATTTTCTAGTGGCATAGTAGTAATTTTTAGTTTTGACCTACTCTACGTGAAATACTTGGAAATTTCAGTCAAATAAACCAACCGTTTCGGTGATTAAGATCCCATAGAGTGCACACTTTCTGTGTACATAGACTATGTTCTACATTGGCCTGATGGTAGCTGCGTTGCAGTCGAATCATGTTGCCTGAAAGTTAATTACAAACTTTTGTCCAAATATTGACATTATATGTTGTGTTTTTAGACGGTAATAAAACAAACCATTACGAATGCACATTTACAATTCAGTGGTAGGTGTACAGGTGCGAAATGTTTAACAATGTTTCACAGCCTTCTGGTTCTGTGTAAGTTTTATGCGTGTGAATTACTTACTTCAGGGGATTTTTAAGGACAACCTCGGAGATTAAGTGTTTAGAGAAATGCGCCCATTTCCCTTTGTCAGATCTGTCAGTCTTTCTGAATAAATGAACTCGGCTCCAAATCGATGTGTTTCGTTGAAATTTGAAATTGAAGACTGTTTTGAGAATCTGACAATAAACAACAAACTTGTAATTATCGAACAAATATTTTAGGAATTTTACATGAGAACAAAAGCACGTTTATATTGTGGACAGCATTAAGAACTATTTTGTAACTAGACAACACAGTAAAGTGAACCATCTGTTGCGTTTCCATGGCATTATATGTTGTATTAAGTTCATCGATATTAGTTTATTTGTGAATTGACGATCTTTTTAGCTGGATAGATTAGTGTGGCGGTAACACACGGATTTTCTGCAAGCAGTCGGTTCGAATTCCAAGCGAAATTCCAGTTATTTTGATCATGGTTGCATTTTGCAACTCCGTACTGACCTGTAATATTCATATTCTCACTTTAATGTGCTTTAGATTCGACAGTAGTGAATGTCTATATCGTGACATTCTGGGTTATGGCACCGTATATTCTGGTAGGCGAGTGTTAGTTTGTCGGAAAAGCGCAGAAAAAAATTCTTTTGATACTCTCGTAAGCTCATACTTCAATACACAGTGTTAAATGACACAAAACCACGGTCGAACTCTCTTGATCTCCTATAACAACTGAATGCTGACCGCAAATTTGTCTCCTTTCTTATCTAAATGCAAATAATAAAAGCATAAGCTTTCTTAACCGCAATATTCGATGGCTAAGCCTGGTGAGTAAGATTCATAAAATCGGTCACATTATTCTCGGGTTACGGGACCTCTGTTACCGTTCGATTTTGTAGTTGTGGGGGGGGGGGTTTATAAACTAGGGCGAGGAAAAATATTTTTCATATATCGGGACTGTACCTCCGATTTTACGGTAGTCCAGCCCTCGGCATAGTCACTATACCGACTGAGCTATCCCTGCTTCACCATATGGCATGTATTACACACCAGAAATAGAGTCCTTTGGTAACCTGCATTTGGACAAGAAATGTCGTCTTTGGAGCATCCTCGCAATTTGCCCAGAGATCAATTCTGTAAGGTCCCCATAAATATTTACTACATGTTTCAAGCCCATTGGTAATTATATATACCACTTGCTCTAACATTCAAATTTCTGCAATTTGACAACAACATTTATTTATATTTTTCACGTGGGCTGGGTGTATATCTGTCAGTTGCACGCTATTTTTTATGACACTGAAGGTGCTTCAATATAAGGGTACACTTTAATAGTATCTTCCCCTCAAATTAGAAATCAAAATTTTTCAAAAAATACTTAAAAATATGAGTACTAATTTCCCACCACTTCCCTTCCCCTTACCACCCATCCCACTACACAACCGTCCCAACCCTTCCATGCCATCTCATTCCCCTCCTTCCCATCCTTTACCTAATTAATCTAACAAAAATTGCTGTCAGCACGAAATTAATGTAACATAAAGTTGTTTTATTTTCTTGTTTCAAATATTCTTTTCAACACTCAGTTAGCTAAGACAATAATTATTCCTAACCTAGAACTAGGGAATGTGATCCATTAGTATTCAAATGACTCAGAAATTTAGTTTGATCAAGTTTAATCTCTTTACCGTTTAAATTCAACTGGAGGTCATAGATTTATGTAGTGCAATCCGATAAAATACTGTAGTCGTGTGCAATGTACTTATTAGGAGTTAAAATTGTTTTATCTCCAAGTGGGGTTAATCCTTTTATTTTAATTTGTGCCACTAAAATTATTTATTATATTAAGTTTCTTCCTTAAACAAATTTCCGCCTTCTAATTTCATGCAGTAAAAACAGGTTATTTTATTTATGCTGCTTTTGTCAGTGTAAATTAAGAAATTTTATTTTAATTTCGGACCAGAAGGTGAAAGGTAACTTGGCAAGTTTCATGAAACGAAAGCTCTGAATTCACAATTCTTGTACAACGACAGTCAGAGTGCACAACATTAGTACCAGTCGTTGCACAGATGCAGGTGTACCAAAGTTTTGACTAATGGTATTTAGTTAAAACCTGTTGCCTGCTGTAAAAAATGAAATGGTTTATATGAGTTCCAGAAGGTTTTGAAACCACAAGTTTAAAAAATCCATTAATCTGATTCCACTTGTGGTAGTATTAATTGTACAAATTAAAGTAAAATAAATCATTCCCTGTAAATCCCAGAGAGGTTCCGAGGGTTCAATGATTTAAGAGAATCGGCAAATTAATGTGGTAAATTTTGTCAGCCCTACACACCAGGCGCTTTTACACCCATCAAATACATCTGGTACTCATTTTTGTTAGAGACTGAGTCGACCCCAGTTCCATAGTGTGAAAGAAATTATTAAGTAAATGAAAATTCCAACGACCGATCGGGAATCGAACCCGCGACATTCCGGATTATGGCGCTGTGCCTCAACCAACTGTGTTACATTTGGATTAATTGCACATTACGGAAGGCAATTCATTGCGTTTCGTGCAAACGAAAAATAAACTCCCGTGATCATAGGGACCGCCAATAGCCTGTTTGTTACGGTCAACACCTGCAGGTAATAACTACGTATCTAATTTCTTAAAGATCCATATTAATACTATCGTGTTTTTGCGCTTATATCCTTCATGTGGTGCCTTCGCTATAGGTTTCCCAGGTAAAGTTTTTGGTTATTTCTTAACTGCCACTCGTGCCACAGATTCCCACTATCTCTTCTTCAGTACAACCAAACGTGCGGTTAGACACCCTCGTCACTGGGTTGTGGTTTCCCTAATTTGTCGATGAAAACTGTTGTTATATCTTCAACTGGAAATACTGAATGAGTCATTTTGACCTTTTGAAAAAGGCGACCCCAACATTTTCTCGAAAAGTCTGTAACCAATTACCCAGCAACCTGCCTTCATATAACAGAAGAAAGGGTAGGTTGTTTATACTGCTGTGAGAACCGAAAAAGTGGCGGAACTGCATGAATCGTAGTCTTAATTGTTTAGCTTAGAAACTCTTGAATTTTTAACCAGAAAGACAATGGAGTTCTAATGTTCCAATGAGATACTCTCATGTAACCAACAGCAATGATCATTGCATATGGTGAGTGTGGGTCTGTAGCATTGGTTACTGAGTAAACAGGGCGCATGCGCCATATAGTATTGCCAGCTGTGGTCTATACAGCTATACCATACAGTAAACAGGACACATGCGCCGTATGGTATTGCCAGCTGTGGTCTATACAGCTATACCATACAGTAAACAGGACACATGCGCCGTATGGTATTGCCAACTGTGGTCTATACAGCTATAACATACAGTAAACAGGACACATGTGCCGTATGGTATTGCCTGCTGTGGTCTATACAGCTATACCATACAGTAAACACGACACATGTGCCGTATGATATTGCCTGCTGTGGTCTATACAGCTATAGCATACAGTAGACAGGACACATGCGCCGTATGGTATTGCCTGCTGTGGTCTATACAGCTATACCATACATTTTCACATATATTAAAATATTAAAAAATTTAAACATAAGAATTAGATATAAGCACTGCCATATTTCATTGTATTTACACACAACTTCAAACCAACTGAAGCAATAAAGTAAATTATAAGGATTTTCCCTTATATTTTATATTGCAACACCAATTTCATAAAGATATTATTAAATGGCACATTACAGTCGATATATTTATTACGTGCTAAAAGTTTATTCTTTGTTTAATTTATTTTAATGACACAAGATTCTGTGTCTCTCTCGGAGTCTCGATTTAAATTCCAGGACAAAAAGCCTATAAAGTATACAGTCTAAACGTGCAGTAAAATATAATAATTTTAGTACATTATCAACATACAGCGATTTTAAATATTTAATTTATATTGACATCCTCAGTACCTACTCGTCAATACTTTCCAGTCAGTCACATATTCATGTACACACACGAAAGTACATATTTTGTTAAAATTAGTAAAATTATGCTATAGACGTGCTGGAGAGTTTTGTTGATATTCTGCAGTTTGATGTGCTTATTGGAATGTAGGGTATTTTTAAAATTTAATATTCATGGATACATGTCTCGTATTGTGATTCAGTAGAAATGACCTACAAGATGCAACCTTGTAATAGAATTTATAATTCCAACGTTTATTATAGGCTCGACATGTTTCGAGAGAGAAACCGCTCATCATCAGGAGCTCTATACTGTATTTGCTGAGGCTGCAAGTACAGTTTAGACCTCCTCATTATGAGCGGTAAGCCGCTCGAAATATGTTGAGACTTCAGTAAACGCTGGAATAATAAATTCTCTTAAAATGTTGCAGCTGGTTGGTTATTTCTACTGACTGTAGATTTATTACTCCCTAACAATTTTTTTTATATTCATAAACGAATAATACTTCTTTAACCCTTTAAACCCCGAATTAAATCCCATCTCCTATTTGCTGGCATTATTAGAGGCTCACCAATTTCTCCAAGTTAACAGGATAAGGGTTAAATAATTAAACTTTAGGCTACTAATGTCATATATATACGTGGAGTACCCATTCTTGATGTTTCTAGATCACACACAACGACGCAGCACAGTCGGTACGACTCCTCTGGACGAGTGATCAGTTCGTCGCAAAGACCTCTACCTGACAACACACGACACTCACAACAGACAAATATCCATGCCCCCGGTGGGATTCGAACCCAAGATCTCAGCAGGCGAGCGACCCT
>Ga0268261_10002573_pt1 | contig 13046 bp, 11 predicted proteins | sample TergutNc150P1_FD_190353 | JGI IMG/M metagenome (GOLD analysis project Ga0268261, IMG submission 190353) | Nasutitermes corniger P1 segment gut microbial community from laboratory colony in Florida, USA - Nc150 P1 (SPAdes) (version 2) | ecosystem: Host-associated > Arthropoda: Insects >... | reverse complement strand
CATTGCTTTCCCCCGCCTTTAGACGTTCCCACCTTCTCCGCTAGGTGCCTTCACGTCCAACGACGCGAGAGACCTCTAGCAGCGGAAGGTGGAACTTTTTGTGGGCGGGAAATGTTCCGACAGATTTCGTGTACAATTCGACTTCCACGTAATTCCACGTAATTCTAGAGATCTTTTACATGCCGTAAATCTGCGACATGGGACAGACGGCTTTACTTCCCCTGAGGATTTTTTCGACCTTAAAAATCCAACGGGTTTGAACCCGCGAACTTGGGTACCAAAGGCCAGCACGCTACCTCTAGACCACCGAAGCCGTACAAAGGAATACCTATAATAAAATATATATTGTGTGTGTGTGTGTGTGTGTGTGTCTGTAGTCTTGCAAAAGTTGCACAGCGCATGCGCCGAATTACATTGTGGCTTGTGACTTCCCTGGGTGTACCATAACTTTACAGATTGTCTTGACAAGAAATGAAAACAAAGTGTGTATTTTTTTCACTTTAAAGCCGGTCAGATATTCGAAAAAATACCAGATATTAAGAGTAATGTAAATCCGTGCAGTTGGAACCGACACGTTCCCTGAGTACAGACGGACGGACAGACAGATATGGCGAATTTAATAAAATGGTTTCTTGCAAATTTTGATAACGTCCCGTAAGTGACGCCCACAAGACCTTCATATAAAATATGCATACAAAAGGATTGCTTCGGACCGTAACGGTAGCTGAAAGTTCATAGGAAATAAATTAACTTATTCTTGATTTCAAATTTTCGCCGTGTTCTGTATGTTGTATGTTTTCTTCTGGGTAATTCCCCGGCTTCTGAATTTTATATGCCGACGTTTCGGAACACTCTGTCTGTTCCATCTTCATAGGCAAGTAGGTAAATAAATTTACCCGGAAGAAAACATACAACAAATTAACTTACCTTGATAAATACATTAAGGTCGAAGGTAGCGGTCATATGGAGCATAGTAAGATATGACAGTTGTGCTGTGTGTGGTCAGGGGATACTGAGATGTAAATGTAGAATTGTTAATTGGAAATATGTAACAGTGGGAGTTGGGAGGTTATAATTTGATATGGCAGATGTGGTGTGTGTGGTCAGGGGATACTGAGATGTAAATGTAGAATTGTTAATTGAAAATAATAACTTACAATTTAAAATTAAGGAATTTAATGTGACAAAAATACACATAAATTCATAATGGGTGACACTAACACGAAAATATAGATCACAATGAATAAAAATATGCATTCAAGTGCCATTTACAGGCGTAATATAATTCTATACTTCATAATTTCTTTCACAATGAAACATTTAATCTCCCGCTATATATATATATATAACATAAAATTCCGCCTTTAAACTCGTCACCTGCTCTTCAGTATGACTGCAGTAAGCTTACTGAAGGAATACACATTTCCTTCGAAATTCAGAGGATGTTACTTAGTGCAGCAATCTATTTGTTTTCGAACAGAAAAGATGTACATGGTTTTGTATCTGTCTTTTATTTTGAAAGGAAGTTATTTTTTCCACTTTAGTGGTATGGCGGCGCAATGCCAGCCATACTGGAGAATTCGTCAGTGACACATAAAGGCACTAAAGTCAAGACCAATACATAGCCGTAGTCCTGTTGGTTTTGTGATATAATCTGCTACATCATAGCTAGTGTCCGCACAGTGACTTAGGCCACAGTCTGTTGATTTGTTACAAACAGATTTGGCAGGCGGCTATATTGAGTAAAATTTCAACTTTTGAGACTGAAACAGTTCATGCAATAAACGTTAGTAACAAAACAGTACCGTAGACAGTTACAGTGGCTGTACAGCTGACTGTTGGTTAGCAGGACGAGGGATAACTGAATTGGGAAGTTGAGACAGACAGCAGGATTTACTCTTGTGTGATTTCAGATTCTGTCAGCGGTGTTGTTGATTGTTCGGTTCTTGTGCGATGTGGCGCAGTTCCGGATGCTTCGAAGGGTCGTGTTGCCTCCATCTTCAGGGTTAATCAGACCTATTGAACTGCACTAAATATGTATTGTCACAACGTGAGTCTTATCATGTGTTGCAGCATTAATGTTGGGGATTTCAAATTCCTTACTGCAAAAAAAGGGTCAGAATTTTCGGGTTTTTTCTCAGGAAATCAGTAGGTTAATTCCATCAATAAATCCACAAATATTTCTTCTAGTTACTCTTGCACATGCATTTACCGCACCTTTTTTCAAAGCTTAAGAACAGAGGATGAACGTGATGGCTGTTTTGACATGTATATGTCTTATGGCTGGGGGTCTACTGGTGAAAACGTGACGTCAGAGCGTTACACGACGTGACGTCAGATATGCCCCAAAACGTGACGTCAGAACGTTACACGACGTGACGTCAGATATGTCCCAAAACGTGACGTCAGATATGTCCCACGAAAGACAAGATTTCGTTACATGGTTCTTTCACGCGAATGCGCATCCTGCCTCGCGCATATCGCAGTACGATAACTCGCATTCGGTTCGATGCTTTTGGATACTTCTCGAGTTCCGCAATACCATTGTGCGCGTCCGGTCACATGACATTCGCGATATGATAATCGAACTTTAATCGGTCTTCGATGCTTTGGATACTTCTCGAGTTCCGCAATACCATTGTGCGCGTCCAATCACGCGTAATTTGTGATACGATAATTGAACTTTAATTGGCCGCATGCGTACCACGTGACCAAGCAACTTGAATGTGACACGATAAAAAAAACCCGAATATGCATGGTTCGATGTGACGCCAACGCTGGAATAGCACGAATTATGCATATGTCATATCGCTCTAAGACATATACATGGAACGACGTAATTCTCGTTAAGAGAAGTATGATTCGGGTTTTTTTGTTCATTAAATCTAGTCGGAAATTCCAGTGAAATTAAACACGTGTCTGTATGTACGCTATTACCATTTTGACAGTTGGATATTTAGGGCAGGATCCGCAGCATTGCACCGGACTGCTTATAGCGTTACATTATATAGCATTATATATATGTCGACAGGTCTGCAAAGGTGCCAGTGAAGATAATGCCGTGACTGCGAAAATATTGCGACAAATCTGGACTGAGAAAACAGCACCTGGGATGTAACGACGGCTGCGGTTTAATGGCAGTTGACCTTCACTGTAGGATCTTGGGTACAGCACTGTGTTGAAATGGCAGTATCACTGTCCGAGAACTGGCAGACGAGGTGGGGTAAGCGTTGGATTGGTAATACCATTTTGACTGCGGATTTGGGTGCACGCGAAATTCGTGCAGAAGCTGCTAACGAAGGAACAGAAGCAGATTGGACTGGAAATCGCACAAGACAGGCTGGACTGCGTAGAAAGTGATTCGAACTCCCGACATCGCCCCTTGAGATTCTTGACTGTTTCCCAAAATGAAAATGCCATTGAAAGGGACCCGATTTGAGTCAATAGAAGACATTACGCGGAACGCGACAGCACAGCTACACATGAATAGAAAAGAAGCTTTCCAAAAATATTTCCAGCAATGGCAGGACCGCTGGAAAAAGTGTGTGTTTTACCAAGGAGACTAATTTGAAGGGGATTAGGATTACACAAATCCAAATAAATAATTGTATATTTGCCGACCAAAGGTCCGATACGTTTTGAACAGAACACGTACGAGGAGAGGACACGTTCATTACCAAGACAAAGGGGCGTTAAGGAGCAGAGTGAGTGACTATTAGGAACACTGAACACTGGTGTAACAGTGACGATAAGGAGCTGAATAATTCAAAGTGACGGTGACCACGAGGGACACTAAACACAGCAGTGTAACCGTGACCATAACGAGCTGAACACATCAAAGTGACAGTGACCATGAGAAACAATGAACACTGCAGTGTGACAGTGATAATAAGTAGCTGACCACTTGAAAGAGACAGTGACCATAAGGAAAATTAAACACTGCAGTGTGACAGTGAACATAACGAGCTGAACAATTCAAAGTGACAGAGACCATGAGTAACACTGAACACTGCAGTGTGACAGTGACCATAACGAGCTGAAAACTGCAGGAAACAGTGACCATGAGGAAAAATGAACACTGCAGTGTGACAGTGACCATAACAAGCTGAACAATTCAAAGTGACAGTGACGAATAGGAACATTGAAAACTGCAGTGCGACAGTGACCATAACGAGCTGAAAACTTCAAAGAGACAGTGACAATGAGAAACACTGAACACTGCAGTGTGACAGTGACCATAACAAGCTGAATAATTCAAAGTGACAGTGACCTTGAGGAACACTGAAGACTGCAGTGTGACAGTGACCATAAGGAGCTGAACAATTCGAAGTGAGAGTGACCATGAAGAACACTGATCACTGAAGTTTGACAGTTACAATAAGGAGCCGAACACTTCAAAGTGACAGTGACTATTAGGAACACTGAAGTGTGACAGTGCACATAAGGAGCAGAACAATTCAAAGTGACAGTGAAAATGAGGAATACTGAACACTGCAGTGTGACGGTGAACATACGTAGATGAACAATTCAAAGTGACAGTGACCATGAGTAACACTGAACACTGAAGTGTGACAGTGACCATAAAAAGCAGAACAATTCAAAGTAACAGTGAGTATGAGGAACAATGAACACTGCAGTGTGACAGTGACCATAACGAGCTGAAGACTTCAGACAGTGACCATGAGGAGCACTGAAAACTGCACTGTGACATTGGCCATAACGAGCTGAAAATTTCAAAGTGACAGTGACCATGAGGAACACTGAACACTGCAGTATGACAGTGACAACAAGTAGCTGAACACTTCACAGTGACAGTGGCCATGAGAAACATTGAACACTGCAGTGTGACAGTGATCATAACGAGCAGAAAATTTCAAAGTGACAGTGACCATGAGGAACAACGAACACTGCAGTGTGACAGGGACCATAACGAGCTGAAAACTGCAGGAAACAGTGAACATGCGGAAAACTGACCACTGCAGTGTGACAGTGACCATAACGAGCAGAACAATTCAAAGTGACAGTGACTATTAGGAACACTGAAAACTGCAGTGTGACAGTGACCATAACGAGCTGAACACTTAAAAGTGAAAGTGACCATGAGGAACACTGAACACTGCAGTGTGACTGTGACCATAACGAGCTGAACAATTCAAAGTGACGGTGACCACGAGGAACACTGAAAACAGCAGTGTGACAGTGACCAAATAGAGAGACTATTAGGAACACTGAACACTGCAGTGTGACAGTGACCATAATGAGCTCAAAAATTCAAAGTGACAGTGACCTTGTAGAACACTGAAAACCGCAGTGAGGCAGTGATCATAAGGAGCTGAACAACTCAAAGTGACACTGACTATTAGGAACACTGAACACTGCAGTGTGACAGTGACCATAAGGAGCTTAACAATTCAAAGTGACAGTGAATATTAGGAACACTGAACACTGCAGTGTGACAGTGAACATAAGGAGCTGGAAAAGTCAATGTGACAGTGACCATGAGGAACACTGTACATTGTAGTGTGACAGTGACCATAACGTACTGAACAATTCAAAGTGACAGTGACTATTAGGAACACTGAACACTGCAGTGTGACAGTGACCATAAGGAGATGAACAATTCAAAGTGACAATGACCATGAGGAACACTGAACACAGCAGTGTGACAGTGACCAAAAGGAGATGAAAAATTCAAAGTGACAATGACCGTGAGGAACACTGAACACTGCAGTGTGACAGTGGCCATAAGGAGATGAACAATTCAAAGTGACAATGACCATGAGGAACACTGAAAACAGCAGTGTGACAGTGACCATAAAGAGCTGAAAATTTCAAAGTGAGAGTGACCATGAGGAACACTGAACACTGCAGTGTGACAGTGACCATAACGAGCTGAACAATTCAAAGTGACAGTGACCAAGAGAAACACTGAAAACTGCAGTGTCACAGTAACCAAAACGAGCTGAACAATTCAAAATGACAGTGACTATTAGGAACACTAAACACTGCAGTGTGACAGTGAGCATAACGAGCTGAAAAATTCAAAGTGACAGTGACTATTAGTAACACTGAACAATGCAGTGTGACAGTGACCATATGGAGCTGAACAATTCAAAGTTAGAGTGACCATGAGGAACACTGAACACAGCAGTGTGACAGTGACCAAATGGAGCAGAAAAATTGAAAATGACAGTGACTATTAGGAACACCGAACACTGCAGTGAGACCATGACCACAAACCTGAACAATTCAAAGTGAGAGTGACCATGTAGAACACTGAAGACTGCAGTTTGACAGTGACCATAAGGAGCTGAACAATTCAAAGTGACAGTGACCATGAGGAACACTGAATTCTGCAGTGTAACAGTGAGCATAACGAGCTGAAATATTCAAAGTGACAGTGACTATTTGGAATACTGAACACTGCAGTGTGACATTGACCATAAGATGCTGAACAATTCAAAGTGACAGCGAATATTAGGAACAATGAACACTGCAGTGTGACAGTGATCATAAGGAGCTGAAAAATTCAAAGTGACAGTAAACATGAGGTACACTGTACACTGCAGTGTGACAGTAAATATAACGTACTGAAAAATTCAAAGTGACAGTGTAAATTAGGAACACTGAACACTGCAGTGTGACAGTGACCATAAGGAGCTGAAAAATTCAAAGTGACAGTGACCATGAGGAACACAGAAACAGCAGTGTGACAGTGAGCATAAGGAGCTGAATATTTCAAAGTGACAGAGACCATGAGGGACACTGAACATTGCAGTGTGACAGTGACCATAACGAGCTGAAAAATTCAAAGTGCATTGACGATGAGGAACATTGAAAACTGCAGTGTGTCATTGACCATAACGAGCTGAAAAATTCAAAATGACAGTGACTAACAGGAACAATGTACACTGCAGTGTGACAGTAACCATATGGAGCTGAAAAATTCAAAGTGACAGTGACCGTGTGGAGCACTGAACACTGCAGTGTGACAGTGACCATATGGAGCTGAACTATTCAAAGTGACGGTGACTATTATAAACACTGAAACCTGCAGTGTGACAGTGACCATAACGAGCTGAACAATTCAAAGTGACAGTGACCAAGAGGAACACTGAACACTGCAGTGTGACAGTGAACATAAAGAGCTGAAAAATTTAAAGTGACAGTGACTATTAGGAACAATGAACACTGCAGTGTGAAAGTGACCATAACGAACTGAAAAATTCTAAGTGACAGTGACTATTAGTAACACTGAACACTGCAGTGTGACAGTGAACATAACGAGCCGAAAAATTCGAAGTGACAGTGACTATAAGAAAATTGAAAACTACAGTGTGACTGTGACCATAAGGAGCTGATCAATTGAAAGTGACTGTGACCACAAGGAACACTGAAAACAGCAGTGTGACAGTGACCAAATGGAGCTGAAAAATTCAAAGTGAGAGTGACCATGAGGAACACTGAAAACTGCAGTGTGACAGTGACCATAACATGCTGAACAATTCAAAGTGACAGTGACTATTAGGAACACTGAACACTGCAGTGTGAAAGTGAACATAACATGCTGAACAATTCAAAGTGACAGTAACTATTAGGAACACTGAAACTGCAGTGTGACAGTGACCATAAAGAGCTGAACAATTCAAAGTGACAGTGACCTTGTAGAACACTGAACACCGCTGTGAGACAGTGACCATAAGGAGCTGAACAACTCAAGTGACAGTGACTACTAGGAACACTGAACACTGCAGTGTGACAGTGACCATAATGAGCTGAACAATTCAAAGTGACAATGACCATGAGAAACACTGAACACTGTAGTATGACAGTGACCATAAGGAGCTGAAAATTTTAAAGTGACAGTGACCATGAGGAACACTGTACACTGCAGTGTGACAGTGACCGTAACCTACTGAACAATTCAAAGAGACAGTGACTATTAGGAACACTGAACACTGCAGTGTGACAGTGATCATAAGGAGCTGAACAAATCAAAGTGACAGTGACCATGAGGAACATTGAATACAGCAGTGTGACAGTAACCATAAGGAGCTGAATATTTCAAAATGACAGTGACCATGAGGAACACTGAAAACTGCAGTGTGACAGTGACCATAACGAGCTGAACCATTCGAAGTGACAGTAACCATGAGAAACACTGAAAACAGCAGTGTGACAATAACCATAACGAGTTGAACAATTCAAAATGTCAGTGCCTATTAGGACCACTGAAAACTGCAGTGTGACAGTGGCCATAAGGAGCTGAACAATTCAAAGTGACAGTGACCATGAGGAACACTGAACACTGCAGTGTGACATTGACCATAACGAGCTGAAAATTCAAATTGACAGTGACTATTAGGAACACTGAACACTGCAGTGTGACAGTGACCGTAAGGAGCTGAACAATTCAAAGTGAGTGTGACCATGAGTAACACTGAAATCTGCAGTGTGACAGTGACCATAACGAGCTCAAATATTCAAAGTGAGAGTGACTATTTGGATCACTGAACACAGCAGTGTGACAGTGACCATAAGGAGCTGAACAATTCAAAGTGACAGTGACGATGAGTAACACTGAACACTGCAGTCGGACAGTGACCATAACAAGCTCAAAAATTCAAAGTGACAGTGACCGTAATAAGCTCAACAATTCAAAGTGACAGAGACCATGAGGAACACTGAACACTGCAGTGTGACAGTGACCATAACGAGCTGAACAATTCATAGTGAGAGTGACTAATAGAAACACTGAAAACTGCAGTGTGACAGTGACCATAACGAGCTGAAAAATTCAAATTGACAATGACTATTAGGAACACTGGACACTGCAGTGTGACAGTGACCATAAGGTGCAGAATAATTCAATGTGACAGTGACCATGAGGAACACTGAACACTGCAGTGTGACAGTGGCCATAACGCGCTGAAAAATTCAAAGTGACAATGACCATGAGGAACACTGGACACTGCAGCGTGACAGTGACCATAACGAGCTGAACAATTCAAAGTGACAGTGACTATTAGGAACACTGAACTCTGCAGTGTGACAGTGACCATAATGAGCTGAAGAATTCAATGTGACATTACTATTAGGAAAACTGAAGACTGCAGTGTGACAGTGACCATAACGAGCTGAACAAATCAAAGTAACAGTGACCATGAAAAAACTGAACACTGCAGTGTGACAATGATCATAACGAGCTGAAAAATTGAAAGTGACAGTGAGTATTTGGAACACTGAACTCTGCAGTGTGACAGTGAACATAAAGAGCTGAAAAATTCAAACTGACAGTGACCATGAAAAAAACTGAACACTGCAGTGTGACAATGACCATAACGAGCTGAAAAATTGAAAGTGACAGTGAGTATTAGGAACACTGAACTCTGCAGTGTGACAGTGACCATGACGAGCTGAACAATTCAAAGTGACATTGACTATTAGATACACTGAACACTGTAGTGGGACAGTGAGCAGAGCGGGTTGAACAATTCAAACTGACAGTTACCATGCGGAATACTGAACACTGCAGTGTGACAGTGACCATAACGAGCTAAACAATTCAAAGTGACTGTGACCGTGAGTAACTCTGAACACTTCAGTGTGACATTGACCATAAGGAGCTGAACACTTCAAAGTGACAGTGACTATTAGGAACACTGAACACTGCAGTTTGACAGTGACCATAAGGAGCTGAACACTTCAAAGTGCCAGTAAACATTAGGAGCACTGATCACTGCAGTGTGACAGTGAGCATAAAGAGCTGAACAGTTCAAAGTGACAGTGACCATGAGGAGCTGAACACTTCAACGTGACAGTGACCTTGAGGAACACGGAACACTGCAGTGTGACAGTGGTCATAAATACCCGAACTCTTGAAGGTGACAGTGACCATTAGCAGCCGAACGCTTCTAAGTGACAGTGACCATCAGGAGCTGAACACTTCAAAGTGACAGTGACCATGAGGATCACTGAACACCGCAGTGTGATATTGACTGTTAGGACCTGAACAATTCAAAGTGACAGTGACTATTAGGAACACTGAACACTGCAGTGTGACAGTGACCATAAGGAGCTGAACATTTCAAAGTGGCAGTGACTATTAGGAACACTGAACACTGGTGTGCGACAGTGACCATAAGGGGCTGAACACTTCAAAGTGTTAGTGAATATTAGGAAACAGAAACCAGCAGTGCGACAGTGATCATAAGGAGCTGAAAACTTCAAAGTGGCATTGACTATTAGAAACAATGAACACTGCAGTGTAACAGCGACCATAAGAAGCTGAACACTTTACAGTGACAGCGATTATTAGGAACATTGAACACTGCAGTGTGACAGTGACCATAAGCAGCTGAACACTTCAAATTGACAGGGACCATGAGAAGCACTGAACACTGCAGTGTGACAGTGACCACAAAGAGCTGAACACTTCAAAGTGACAGTGACCAATAGGAACACTGAACACTGCAGTGCGACAGTGACCATAAGGAGCTGAACACTTCAAACCGACAGTGACCATAACGAGTTTTGGACCCTGCAGTGTGTCAGTGACCATAAGGAGCTGAACACTTCAAAGTGACAGTGACCATAAGGAGTACTGAACCCTGCAGTGTGACAGTGATCATAGGGATCTGAACACTTCAAATTGGCAGTTACCATGAGGAGCTGAAAATTTCAATGTGACAGTGACCATGAGGGACACTGAACACTGCAGTGTCACAGTGACTATAAGGTGCTGAACACTTCAAAGTGACAGTGACCATAAGGAGTACTGAACCCTGCAGTGTGACAGTGACCATAGGGATCTGAACACTTCAAATTGGCAGTTACCATGAGGAGCTGAAAATTTCAATGTGACAGTGACCATGAGGGACACTGAACACTGCAGTGTCATAGTGACCATAAGGAGCTGAACACTTCAAAGTGACAGCGACCATAAAGAGTACTGAACCCTGCAGTGTGACAGAGACCATAGGGATCTGAACACTACTAAATGGCAGTGACCATGAGGAGCTGAACATTTCAATGTGACAGTGACCATGAGGAACACACAACACTGCAGTGTGACAGTGACCATAAGGTTCTGAACACTTCAAATTGACAGTGACCTTGAGTAACACTGAACACTGCAGTGTGAGAGTGACCATAATGGGCTAAACATTTCAAAGTGACAGTGACCATGAGGTACACTGAACACTGCAGTGTGACAGTGACCATAAGGTGCTGAACACTTCAAAGTGACTGTGACCATGAGGAACACTGAACACTGCTGAATGATTGACCATAAAGAGCTGAACACTTCAAAGTGACAGTGACCATGGGAAGTATTGAAACCTGCAGTGTGACAGTGACCATAGGGATCTAAACACTTCAAATTGGCAGTGACCATGAGGAGCTGAACATATCAATGTGACAGTGACCATGAGGAGCTGAACACTTCAAAGCGACTGTGACCATGAGTAACGCTGAACACTGCTGAATGACTGACCATAAAGAGCTGAACACTTCAAAGTGACAGTGACCATGAGGAGTACTGGACACTGCAGTGTGACAGTGCCCATAAGGAGCTGAACACTTCAAAGTGACTGTGACCATGAGTAACACTGAACACTTCTGAATGACTGACCATAAAGAGCTGAACACTTCAAAGTGACAGTGACCATGAGGAATACTGGGCACTGCAGTGTGACAGTGAGCTTGAGGAGCTGAACATTTCAAAGTGACAGTGACCATGACGAGCGGAACACATGAAAGTGACAGTGACCATGAGGAGCACTGAACACTGCAGTGTGACAGTGACCGTAACGAGCTGAACAGTTCAGAGTGACAGTGACCATTAGGAACACTGAACACTGCAGTGTGACAGTGACCATTACGAGCTGAACACTTCAGAGTGACAGTGACCATGAAGAGCACTGAACACTGCAGTGTGACAGTGACCATAAGGAGCTGAACACTTCAATGTGGCAGTGACCATGAGGAGCACTAAACACTGCAGAATGACAGTGACAAACTTTTTACTCATCAGGCAATATTATCAGTTTGTGTACTGAAGTACTCTGTCTTCTGAACTACTGAACTCCCTGTCTGAATACTCTCCAAAGTGCGCTTGTAGAGCACTGGTGAGCTGCAGTTTTAGGCGGGGTGTCTATATTTTAAATATATTACTTTCGCTACAGAAGTTACATAAGGAGACCTCACTAGAAAAAATTAGTTTTTAGAGAGGACATTTCAGTCTAAATCATATCGTTTAGATAGGGCTGAAATCTTCTATTAAATCTGTAATAAATCAACGGAATCAAATCACGGGCTGGATGCTGTTAGACCAGTGCCACATATAGCAATCATAATATTGTGCATCACTTTACAGCAGTTCGTTTCTGTGTGGTCAGTGTTCAATATAAATGACGCTTTCAATTGCAGTAGTCTACATTGCATTCTCCTTTTCTATTCAAAAGAAGAGAAATAAGTTACTTTATTAGATGCGAACACAAAAATAATTTTATAACTTCTACTTCCTGGCTTAAATTTTCTTGATATTTTCGCATCAACTTTTAAATTAATTGGGGTCATAAAAACGAATCATATTTTGAGTGCAGTTCTCCTCGAGCAGCCGACGGGGCAAGACCTATCTAGTGTTGTGTCTCTGTTTATGTTATACTTCCTAACAACTGCGCGAGTGCTGAGTTTCAATAGTGTAGCCAAGCGAGTACAAGCGTCCCACGGAAGTCCGTGTCAGCAGTTTGTGTACTACCAAGCAGTGGCCAACCGCTGAATCGGTGTAATTGTACCCCAGTGGCGTGTCTTCTAGTAGACGTTTCTTCTTGATGGGAGACCCCTACAGAATCAAAGTAAGCTACTAGGCTTAAGTAATCGTTCACGGGACGAAATGATCCCTCTTCCACCACAACCTTTAACCCTAGGAAATGCGCCCCTAGGGCACCCACCCAACATCCAAACCCAACTACTCTTCCAACAGCCAGGACTTACCCACTTAGATTTTCCACCGTTACCATCGCCACCTCTACCTCCACAAACTC
>Ga0268261_10002572_pt1 | contig 13047 bp, 11 predicted proteins | sample TergutNc150P1_FD_190353 | JGI IMG/M metagenome (GOLD analysis project Ga0268261, IMG submission 190353) | Nasutitermes corniger P1 segment gut microbial community from laboratory colony in Florida, USA - Nc150 P1 (SPAdes) (version 2) | ecosystem: Host-associated > Arthropoda: Insects >... | reverse complement strand
CATCCCCGCTATGTATAATTGTCAATTACATATACGTAAGTAAACCGTCATAACACAGCTATAAGTTAACTTATAGCTGTGTTATGACGGTTTACTTACGTATATGTAAATGTGTTTCAGATACATAGCAGGTAAATAAAAAAAAGTGAACTGCCAAATATATTGGCTGATGGAACAGTTGAAAAGAGAATTCTGTAGTGTGTAGACAATAAATGCTTTTGGACAGGTAGTGGTAGCTGATCATTGCTGGCTTATCAGGTAGAAGACCCTACCCGTACTATATGCATTTTTTAGATACCTTCCAAGAATGTGCTATATCGGACATTATTTAATGCTTACAGGCACGTATGTTCCACCAGTGTGTGTGGTAGATGGTGGGATGCAGGAGGGTTACTGTATCAGGGGGTTTAATGTTAAAATAATAGGAAATTTCTCTTCACAGACACTCTTGTGGGCTGAGTGAGGGTGGCACTGTACTGGGGTTGACGGTATTTCATTTTGTATGACTGCTGTTTCCTTGAAATGTTAGCAGTTTCTTATTGAATATTTTTCTTCAGTTTTTGCACAGAATGTACATACATAAACTTGTCTTTTTGGTGTCCCCTGTAATCACAGATTTAAATGTGGAGATCAAGGTCACAATGAGTCAGTTGTGTATTTGCCAGATACCTTTTCCCTGACAGTTGCTGAGAAATTTGTTGAATGGGCTGTCATTTTTGTGCATGAAGTAACTGTGCATTCTTTCTTCTGGCAATTCTGTGAGTAATTTTGTCAGAATTAACCATATATAGTGGTACGAATTTATTGTTCTTTTGGTAAACAAGGGCACTTAGATTTTGTGCGCACACATTGCACTGCAAACCCTGACTTCAAGGTCATTCAGAGGAACATAATGAACTGTATGGGGATTTTTGGAATACCAGTATTTGTTACTGTAGCTGTTTACATTCCCATTGAATGTATAGCATGCAACCATGCACAAGTGAACTACCTGCCCAGTAGGGCCGATAATTGGGAATAGTGCCTCCTTGAAATTCCATCACTGCTGAGATGATAGTAATGTGAATCATTCCTTCACAAGGCATGCTTGTATTTACCTCAGCTTGGGGGACTGAGTGACTGAATCCTCATTATATACCATGGTGACTTGTCTTCATTTTTTCTTGTGTCTTTTGAAACCACACAAATCAGGGTCTTTAGCACCTTAGCTGCAAACAGAAGTAATCATATCCAGGATGCACAAAGAATCTAAAAACATAATCCATCAGTGTTTGGCTTTGATGTGTGATTTTAGTGACAAACTCTATATGCCTGGCAGTGCATGTATTGCAGCAAGGCTGGCCTTTCCTTTTGTTTGTAAGGCCAGGGATTGAGGTTATTTAGACTTACATCTGGGTAAAACTCTGACATGACACCCCAAAGAAATTATGAAATGTTCCAAATGGGCTTTCTGCAGGGATGTTAACATGGAAATGTTTTTAAAGAGTGCTTTGCAGATTGATTGCTAATTGATGTTGGTTGCATTAATGCATCCATTCAGACTCTTGACTGGTCTGCTACATTCTTTTGTATAAGACAGAATGCAAGTGAGAAATCCAAGTGAAAAAACTGCAAAGTTTCAAGGATAAGAAAGAAGAGTCATGTAGAATAATATCAACTAGAAAATAACTGTCTGTATACAGAAGAAGTATTGTAAACAGGACAACAGATATTGGTAAGTAAACATAATGGACATTTTTGTTTCAGGTTTCTGATTTGGAAATTGGTGCATTTGTGTTTGCATCATGCCTGGTTTTAGTAGTGTAGGCACATTCAAGATCTTCATTGGTAATTTGGCTGACAAAACAACAACTGCTGATATCAAGCCACTTTTTGAAAAGTATGGAAAGGTTGTGGAATGTGATGTTGTTAAAAACTATGGGTTTGTGGTAAGTAGCAGTTGCATAAAAATTGTGATTTGTTATTTACAACTTGGTGTACAGTATTTTGATGCGTGTGGGTCTTGCTCTCTAAGTCTCTTGATATCCATTTCACTGCATGTGTAGTGCCAAATTTTTTAGGAGCTTTTTGTAAAATTTACCCACATTCACTTTTCACACTTTTGATGTGCTGGTAAAACATCAGAAATGTTGCTCTACCACCAAGGAAAATCTGCAGCCACCTTCCAGCTATGCTTTGGGATTAAGAATGTTGGGTGTTTACACCATCCCATGTGAATGCAGCAAGGTTTATATTGGACAAAGTGGTTGATCTATCCAAATCAGAGTCAAAGAACACAGTAGACATACGACTAGCACAAACTGATAAATCAACAGTAGTGGAACACAGCATCAACCAGGACCATATTAAACTACAGGATACAAAACTTCTTTCTGCTAAAACTGGATACGTGGACCAACTCATCAGGGAAGCCATTGAATTGGAAATGAACTCACACAACATGAACAGAGAAGATGGCATATCCTTAAGCAAATCCTGGAAACCCCTTCTGCACATGCTTACAGAAAGGAGACAGCCACCTGAAAAATAATAGTTTGATCTCTACCATCCCATGGCTCCCCTTCCTTGCTCTGACACAACGCTCTTTCTCCCTCACATCCTTACTACTGGCCTCTACTTGGGGTCTTTGCCTTCCACAGCCTGTTTCTCCCTTCCTGTCCCCCTACTTGTGATTGGCTCAGGCTATTTTCAAGCCAAACCTTTTCCCGTATAAATATTTCCGTTTAAATACCCCAACAGTCTCATCCCATTTATTCGTCCTGCTTACACCGCCTATGAAGATGGAACAGACAGAGTGTTCCGAAACGGCATATAAAGTACAGACACAGGGGAATCACCCAAAAGAGAGAATATAACATTCAGAACACACCAAAAATTTGAAATCAAAATTTATAAAATACTTCAGTTGGTGAAACTGTTCAGTGGAACAGCAAATTGAAGGTTTGTAACTCTGCATTTTACTGGTTTAATTGTGTACTGATACATAACAGGGGCTTTGCAGTATTATGTGAGGTTTCAGTTATGTTCCAATTGTAGGTATTGAAGAAAGTAAGTACCCAAGGTACCTGTGTTCACTTTCAGTGCATGTATTATAGGATGTGTGTATGGTCTGGGAGGAAGTTAATTGTGCGTGTATGTAGTACAGAGATCAGAAACTTACATCTGTAATGCAGCTGTGTTCTCATGACATGCAGGCCAAGAAGGGCTTTTCCTGTTTCTGTACAAAAAAATTCCTTAATGTGACATTGCTTTTATGGGGTGGAGGGTTGAACTTGCCACTCTTTTCCCCTCCCCACCCCTACATGAATTAAGAGGATTTGTGGTGGAATCTTCATTCATTGTTTCCTGAAAACAGTTAACTTTGTTGTGATACTAACTGTGCTGTCATAGAGGTATTCTTACATGCGTTTTCCATGACTGACTCACTCAACACTGTCCAGGTCTTTCTACAGTCTTAGCAGAAGAGCATTGACAGTGGATAATGAGGAAGATACTTGGTCCTTAGGGGACAAATTAACAGGGTGGAGAAAATTGCATAATGAAGACCTTCATGCTTTGTATTCCTCAGACAGTATTGTTAGGGTGGTCATATAGAGGATGATGAGATGGACAAAGCATGTGGCATCTAAAGTAGGAGATGATAAATGCATGCAGTATTTTGATGGGGAAAGAGACTTAGGCATTTGTGGGAGGCTAATATTCAGATGGATATCAAAGAAAGAAATGGTGTGATGTGGATTGACGTGGCTCAGAACAGGGAGGGTGAAGTGGAACTAATGAACTTTTGTGTCCCATAGAATTTCTGGACTGGCTCTTGAAGGGGGATTCTATTCCGTGGAGTTAGTTATGTACCGCGTGAGCTTCATGCCCTCACTGGAGTTAACATTACCCTTCATCATGGAATGAAAAACAGACTTGCATGCATGTCATAAGAACAGCTTGCTGTTGCAAGAGCAGTTGCAGTTAAAAAGCATATGATGTGCATTGGCTAGTAAGAGATGTAGGAAACCTGAAATGCTCATGTAAGAGTAAGTGCATCTGACCATATGTGGCTGCTACATTCCACGGTCGTGCAGTTTTTCTGCCCTTGTAGATTCATACCTTTGACGTGCTTACAGTATAGCGGATTGTGGATATTGTCTTCGCGTCCACTTTACATACATTTCTTTGAAGAACAGGTGTATAACTTAACATATTGCAAAACATGCTGATGTGATAGCACACTGGCATCAACTCAACCCCATTTTGTGATAACCATACTAATTACCTAATACTCCTGAAGTTTGGCATGTCGGTGCAGATGCTTCTTCCTTAACTTTGACGTTTTAAATGCATTTTTCAGTTTCACTGTAGTGTAAACTTATATGAATTTCAACTTTCAGCATATGGAACATGAAGAGGCTGGTAGAGATGCCATTCAGAATCTGAATGGTTATTTGGTCCATAACCAAGCCATCAAAGTTGAGGCTGCCACAAGCCGCAAGGGACCCCAGACGCCTACAACAAAGATTTTTGTTGGAAATCTGACTGATAATACAAAGGCTCCACAAGTGCGGGCTCTTTTTGCCAAGTACGGCACAGTCTTGGAATGTGACATAGTGCGGAATTATGGTTTTGTGGTGAGTGTTCTGAATTCCAACCAGGCTGCTTTTTCAAGTTTTGTAATTGGGCTCCTAGGAGCCATGACCTACAGTTGGAATGAGTTATCATTGTGATGACTAGCAGAAGTGGGTATTTGGTGCTTGAGGTAGCTGCTCATTATTACAGTAATGTAATGTAATGTAAAACATTTGTGAAATCAAGGAGGCATTGGGATTGAAACAAAGTTTGTGTAATTTAAAAAAAAGTTTGTGTTTATTAGAAATTACATAGGGCACCCTTTTCTTTGCCCAGAATGTGGTTACTTGTCAGTGTAACATTAGCTTCTGTGTGTTCAAATCAGTGACTTGACCGAATTTATTTATCCATTACATCAGCAGTTAATCAGACCACTGTTGTCCCTGTCAAAGTAGTCTGTCTGGGCTTCTACATTGAACCCAGCAGTCATGCCACTGTTTAAAGCTTTTCTTGATTATGCATTTTTTTTTTAATCTCAGCAAGTATGTGTGTTGTTTTGCTTGAAGCATGGTGATATCAATAAATATTCTTTCCTTTATTGCCATCTTGAGTTTTGGGGCAAGAAGTCACATGCTGTTAAATGCGATTAGCGATGTAATAATTAGAAATATAATTTATGGGTTTATTAGGTTCATCAAATGAAAATGACGGTTATTTTTCAAAAACTTGTTAGCAGCTGGTCTTTGAAGTATAGACAGATTTTTACTCTGTGTGATGGAACTGGAAATATGTAATAAGTATCGATAACAGTTAACTGGTCTCCGTTTGGTCTGCTGTAGGAAGCAGGAAATCAAAAAGTATATATGTATATGGATGAAAGGTAGTATAAAACAAACTGTGTGAGCATGTACTTGCAAATGGATACAGTCTGTTCAGTTGTAATAGTTCATCCTGTATGTATATGGTGTCCTGCACAGCACTGCAGTCCACACTGGCAGACTATTTTGTGTTTCTGAATCAGTTTTTGTAGGAAAATTTACAGTATAAAAGTGCAGTTTTATAGTGATTCTACTGGATGCCATGATACCTACCTTTTGCTTAACAGCATATTGAATCAAGTGATGCAGTGAATGATGCGATCAAAGAGTTGAATGGTTTTGTTGTTGATGGACAACCAATGAAGGTTCAGATTTCTACAAGCAGAGTGCGCCAAAGACCAGGGATGGGAGACCCAGAACAGTGCTACAGGTATGGGAGATTGTGATTGTATGATATTATATCTTTGGTATATATGTCGTTATACCAGTGGGTTTTATAATTCGTGACATCCTTGCTGAAGTATAAAATTCCTATATCTATGTTTCATGTGCATATAAACTTGTAATTATTGGAGCAAGTCAGGGTAAATTTTCTCTCTTGTCCCCAATCCTTTCCCACTTAATGCAAATTTTTTTTTTTTGCAAATTTCAAGGTGAATATAAATAGGGGTTATGTTCATTTTGGCCATGCTATGAGCCGGGCAGTTGGTCATTGGTGTCACCTTGTGGAAGCTCAGGTTAAATCCCAGGGCAGACAATGTGGGATTTGTGGTGGACAAATCGTTACTGTGATAGGGTTGTCTTCATCAATGCTATATAACCTCAGCATTGTACGACATTTTTAAGTAGAATGTCTCTGTCACTCTTGTGGTTCAATGTGGGATCTGGATGTCAGAAATCTTAATTTTTTATATTACTGATTTTCACATAGTTATAAATATTGTTACTTCTACGTACATTTTTTTAAACTGATGTTCCTGGTGGGCAGTTTTTACAGTACCATTTCTGTTGTTCATGTATTTCATTTGTTAAACTTTAGGTATGGTATCTTCTAAATAGAAAGGTACACAGCCCTTTTTTGATGGGTGAACTTGGAATGAAAAATTGTTTGAATGTGTGTATCAACATTCACATTTTTGTAAACATGAGAATTTGTTTTAGGTGTGGAAGAGGTGGACATTGGTCCAAGGAGTGCCCAAAAACAGGGTGAGTACAAATGTTTTAAAGCTCTGTTCTGAAGTGGGTTTTGTTTTTGGTTTGTGTACAGTTTCACATGTTTGTTTCTAGGCTGGGTCCTGATAGAAACGGGTTCAGGGAACGTATGTTTGGACGCGAGCCATATCCTCCACCTCCACCACCTCCATTCCTGCGTGACCGCATGATGGGAAGATTTGGAGTGAGGGTAAGTGTATGCAGTATGGAAAGGTTTTGTTATGCTGTATGGTGTGATCTCCAGCAAAACAGAGCGTTGTTATGAAAAATGGAGAGTTTTATATAAATTTATTTTGTGTATATTAAATGGTTTTGTTTAAATATTTGGGAACCTTGCTGTATTAATGTCATGTTGGAGAATACTAATGTGCAGTCATATTCTGTTTAGAAATACTGATTAGGCACATATACTGTTTGAGACTGCTGGTATGTGCACTGGGTGTACAAATCCATTGCACCAGGTTGTATGGGAAACTAAATTTTCTTCTGTGGTACCTAGTATTTGTAGGTACTCCATATGGGTGACATGCAGCTTGTTTCATGTCAGTTTTTTGGCACATAGATTTTTGAGATGGCCTGTGGATTTTTGGAAAACCTGTGCCCCGTCACACGTACATACTCTGTGATAATACTGATATCCATTCTGGTACTGCTTTAGATGTGTAAGTGATGTTTGCACTTTAATAGTAGGCCATAAGTGATAAGAGTACAATAAAGTGAATTTAGGTGTTTAAAGGTGTAGGAACAAACCATCCAGAAAATGCTCGTGCTTCATCTTTAACATTGAACCTGTTGTTCAAAATTTGGTGGTTCGTTCAGCCACAAATGCAGATTCAGAGAGTTTGCACATATGTAAAATTCAACTAACTGAAAATTTTTGATGTGTCTGGCCCTTCTGTGTGTGTGTGTGTGTGTGTGTGTGTGTGTGTGTGCGCGCGCGCGCGCGCGCGCACACACATGCACACATTTGTTTACAGAATACCAAAATTTAATTTACTTCTGCCCATTTGTAATACTGGTTCCAGCACAATTTTACTTCGTATTTTGCATGAATTTTGGTCAGTGTAAATTTGTGTGTGTGCTTGTGTGAGTACACATGTGCACTCGCACCTTTTAGTGGCAAAATCTGCGAAAATGTTTTCAGCTTCATTGGCTCAGGTAATTGTTGTTATGGAAAGGTTTTTTCCCCCCCTACAGAAATACACAATTTTCTCAACTCCTGTAGATGCGGCATTGAAAAAAACTGAGATGGATGGCTAGCATGCAGTAGGGAAAAGTGTGTGCAGAGGGTAATGCAGAAACACTCAACGTTTCTTTCTGGCGCGAGGATGCTTTCTTGTTTTATTTGTGTATTGCAGGTAATGTTCTTTGTATCTCATCATACTTGTTCCTATTTTGTGTTGGCAGGATAGTTTCTATGATGGTTATTATGACCGCAACCGCTTTGATGAGTCCAGGGAAATCTTTGACCGTCGCTTCCCACCTCTTCCTCCCCGTGACCTTGGACCATCTCTACGAGGGCGTGACTTCTTGCCCCCACCTCCCCTTCCTCCTAGACGTGATCCTTTGCCACCACCCCCACCCTTGGGGCTTCGTGGCCCATCCAGTTCATTGAGAGATACCCCATCATTTGATCGTGGCAGTTCAGACTATGGCATATTCAGTCGTCGCTCACCATCTGCGTCAGCAGCACCACCAAACAGATTCAGGTGACCACCTTAACCATATTGACTAGTTACAAGTGATACGGAGTCATTCTGTTTGCAGACATACAAATAGTACTTATTAGGTAACCTACAGAGTAGAGCTGAAATGTAGGCTTGTAGAGTGAGGAGTCAGTGTGAATGAGATCACAGCCTTTTTAACTGTGTAGCAAGTTGGAGAAACACCAGTCCAAAATACATTTGTTACTAAAACAGTTGGAAACATATCTCTGTAGTGTGCAGATGATAATGTTCATGCACAGCTGTCCCATGCTGTCTCACCAGACTGAACGCCAAGGCCACACTATCTACATTCCTTCCAAATCACAAGATAACAGTTCTGGTCAGTACATGTCATTATGTGTTCAAGGAGAGGGGGAGTTCTAAACTGGACTATGTATAACATTGGAGTGACACAAAATCTAATGTTTGTTTTGTATTTTCCAGCCGGCTGTATGAGGATTTCAGTCGTGACAGTTTTGATGACAGGAGGTGAGTTATGGGTTCATGATACCTTTGTCACTTTTTGGCTTATTTGGGTAATATGTTTGCTGTGCATTTTCTTGTGATTAATTTTTTCCCCAGGGGTTGAAAATTACTCATTCCTAATAAATCAAGGGAAAACGTTCCCCATACATGTGTCACTGTAATTGGAAGAACAGCAGCAATGTGCATTTTTGGAACAGATATGCATGTGTGGACTGTGAAGTGTACTAATTGTGGATTTAATGAATATGTTAAAAGTGCACCTTTCTGCTCTTTCAGCTGTATACAGTTCAGCTTTTTTGTAACTAGCATGCTATTTCAGTAATTCAGTAGAGGTTTTAGGTATCATGTAGGTTGAAGTGTGTCGTGCACGTAGTCCAGCAGTATTGATGTTATTGCCTCATGCCTCGTGAGTGTAGGCTGGAGTTGCCCAACTGCAGAGATTGTGCAACGTTCCTGGTTACTAATGTTTTGAGATTAGTATTCCCAGTACGACATGTCGCCCCATAAACCTTTAAGAACCGTGCGTCCTATATATAGGACGGGCATACCGCTACCCTCCTGATGTTGCATTTTATACATTTTTTTCAACCAGTATAAGTACTGAGTATTTTAAACATGCTGCACACTCTCCGTTTTTCTCTTCAAAATGTTGTTTATTTCATAATACTAACTTTTTTGGTTCCTGTATTATTCACATTTTACATACGGGATGTGCTAAAATTTAAATGTAAAACCCCCGTGCCAAAAGGTTAAGTGTCTGCCCTTTTTATCCAGAAGGGGGAAATCCCTGTTCTGCATTGAGGTTTTAAATTTAATAGTGGTCCAAGCCACGACAGAAACTTGCACTTGAAAGGACGTATGCTGAAAGTTAGTGGTGAGCTTGAAAACGTCATAACCGACCTCACATATGCCAAAGAAATGTGTGAAATGACATTAAAGCGAAACTTAATTTCAACACACGCTTATACATTTTGTATGCTCGTGCTATTTGCATCAAACCGACTTACTGTTAAGGCATTTTCAGAACATTTTAATTGTGTGTTTGCACTACTGTGTGCTACATGCCTATATTCTGGTTGGAGAGGTTTGGTTAAAGCCTGTGAAATGTAGCACTTACAAAACATTTGATTTTCAGTTTAGTATCCTTGTTTTGTGTCCATCAAACACACACAGGTTTTTGTACAAGGTTTCCTGTACAACTGGTTGAAACAATTTATGATGCCTAAATCAGGAGGTTGTAACACTTGTGCAGTTTGGTGGATAGTATGCAACTTCTGCATTTCTTAGAAATTATGTTTCTTGGATAAGTGGCACAATTGTTCACAAACAACAGAATGTTTTAGCCTTGTGCACCCATCGTGAGGTATCCAGTGCCACTGTAGAGAAAGAAAAAAGGTATTTTCCATTCAACAAATTATGCATGAAAGTAGTGGCTGTCATTCAAGCCTTTTTATTTGCATACCATTTCACGAAAAGTTCTTACTGTGTTTTTAAAGCTAGGTGGTTACAGTGATTTTTCATCCTTATTCAGTACCCGCTTGTCGCTGTCATCACTATTCACACTGTAGTGCTCTTATCCTCTTTTTCATCACTTTTCCCCATGTTGGGAATAATGATGTAACAGGAGGAGGAATATCACTCTACCATGCAGCTTTTAAATGCTGAAGTTAACAAGATGGAGCTAACTGAATTGTGCATGACAATTCTGCTAACAATTGCAGAATACACATTGAGGTTTTCCACCTTACAACTTAGTCTCCCATCTCTTCCCTCCCACATCGTCCACCATTGTTATTTGGGAGAAGTACGTCGTCGTCATTGTGTAATTACTGCTGCAGGGAGTAGGCTACTGTTATTTCAAACACATCACACTACTACCATAATTTTTTTTCTTTCTTCAGAAGTGATGATTGTAGTAGTAGTGTGTCAGAACCAAGGATTCTGAAGACTAATTCATTACATCTTGAGGAATGATGCATCTATACTGTACATTGTTTACATGGGTACCGTGATGGCAGGTTTTGGGCTGAACTTTTTTCTGACATGAGTGATAAGTATGTACCAGAAAAAATTGAGTCAGGCGGAAAAAAGAATTTGTGTGTGCGTGCGTGCGAGAGAGAGAGAGAGAGAGAGAGAGAGAGAGAGAGAGAGAGATTGTGCAGACATTTATGTAATTCCCCCTCTTTCTTCAAACTGTGGTTCTGTAGGTGGTGATGGTCACTTTTATTTGTAGTGTGAGAATTTCAGTCCTGTGCAGGTTACTGTGGCAAAGTTGCCTAGTGCTCTTTGCTTGAATTAAAAGGTGTAAATTGTACCTGAAGATGGGAGCTCCCATTACAAGAAAGTTTGCTATATTGCATGACACTGCTGATCTGTAGAAGCACCTGGAATGAATTTTAATGTTTCATTATATAGTAAAGTCACTGGCAGTGTTTGAAATTTGAACCCTTTCTGGAATGACTTAAACATTTCTTGAGTACATCATGTTTTGTCATCATTCTCTTTGTGATCTGCTTTAATCATTTGACATAATTTTATTGTAATTAGTCTGTTGTATTATAAATACACCACAAGATCTAAACGTGAAGAATGACTGCAGCCAAAAATAGTAAAATTCGTCCAGTGCTCTAGCATATCACCATGAAGACTTGCTAGGGAGTCACCAAACTCCCCGTATTCTTGCAGTTAGCACTGTATGGAGGCGAGTTTGCAGCTTTATGCATTGATCTTGCGTGTCTGTGGTCAGGGGATTAGTAAAGTTTCACTTAAAGTAAATCTGCTTTAAGCAGGAAATTACTCCCAATAAAAAATTATATACACATGTATTAATGGGTGCAGAGTTGGAGTATACGATACCTTTTCCAGATGAACTTTGTGTTCATGAAACATGCATCACTGCTGAAGTCTGCAAGCTCATTATGTCCAGGGCCATTTTTATGGCACTGCAGAGATACAGAAAATATCTTCTGTTGCTGACTGAGCGCCACAGCAGTCACAGTATGTAACAGTGGATGCAAGCTTTCTGTGTGGTAAAGCTCTGTGCTTTCATCAGCGTGGCAAGATGCTCAGTGTTTTGAAGTGACTGAATACTTTTTAACCTTTAACCTTTTGGCACCGGAGTTTTACGTTTAAATTTTAGCACACCCTGTATGTAAAATGTGAATAATACAGGAACCAAAAAAGGTAGCATTATGAAATAAAGGGCATTTTGAAGAGAAAAACGAAGAGAGTGCAGCCTGTTTAAAATACTCAGTACTTATATTTGTTGAAAAAAATATATAAAATGCAACGTCTGGATGGTAGCGGTACCGTCCTATATGCAGGATGCACGGTTTTTAAAGGGTAAGACCCGTGCATCCTATATATAGGATGGGTGTACAGCTACCCTCCAGATGTTGCATTTTATATATTTTTTCCCAGCAACTATAAGTACTGAGTATTTTAAACATGCTGCACACTCTCTGTTTTTCTCTTCAAAATGCCCTTTATTTCATAATGCTACCTTTTTTGGTTTCTGTTTTGTTCACATTTTACATGCAGGGTGTGCTAGTATTTTAAACATGCTGCACACTCTTAGTTTTTCTCTTTAAAATGCCCTTTATTTCATAATGCTACCTTTTTTGGTTCCTGTGTTGTTCACATTTTACATACAGGATGTGCTAAAATTTAAATGTAGAACTTTGGTGCCAAAAGTTTAATGCAATTGTATTTCCTCCAGTATTCATCTGTGAGTGAGTGCACTGCATTGTTCTTTCTTAACCCTTATTTTGCTAACGTGGAGAATATGGTGAGCTTCTAATAATGCCAGCAAGTGGAGGATGGGATTTAATTTGGCGTTTAAGGGGTTAATATCACAATATCAGTAATGTGATAGCAACCTGAAAGTCTAATGCCAATGAGTTATTGATTAAAAAATTACAAATTAATTAGACATTAAAAATTGTTGCTTATGTGTGATGTTCTGACAGTTATGATGAATATTATTTTTTTATCACTTTTTTATTCACTACAGCCATGAATATAACCATTGCACATAGCTACTTAACCCTTAGGCGACTAATGTCATATATATATGGAGCACCCATTCTTGATGTTTCTAGATCACACGACGACGCAGCACAGTCGGTAGGACTCCTCTGGACGAGCGATCAGCTCGTCGCAGAGACCTCTACGTGACAACACACGACACTCACAACAGACAAATATCCATGCCCCCGGTGGGATTCGAACCCAAGATCTCAGCAGGTGAGCGGCCCTGCCGCTCGCCT